>Ga0164243_10000058_pt1 | contig 296294 bp, 238 predicted proteins | sample OricompcompostOP_FD_108781 | JGI IMG/M metagenome (GOLD analysis project Ga0164243, IMG submission 108781) | Organic Plus compost microbial communities from Emeryville, California, USA - Original compost - Organic plus compost (OP) | ecosystem: Engineered > Solid waste > Mixed feedstock >... | reverse complement strand
CACGCTTATACATGCCGTATTTACTGTATACCTTTCCGGGTAAGTATAGGACTTTAGAGATATTTGACTCCTCATCCAGATAGACAGCCTCATACGGTTCCTGTGCGTCATGCCAGCGTTTTGCCTGCGGCTTCCTTCAGATTCCCAGTCGCCCGGGACACCCTTGCCGTCCAGCTAATTGTTCCCCTTACCGGGCCAATAGGGATCTTTCATCCCCTAGAAATGCACCATGCCGGGCGCACAAAAAATAAAACGCCCCGGCTTGAACTGCGAGGCGTTTTTCTCAGGCCACTCCCTGAGTTAATGCTGTTTAAACCTAATGCTTTATTTTGCGGGCGTAATCGTGATATTTCTAAACATAATCGGCCCATGGTCTCCCTGAAAATAGATTGGTCCCGGTTCTCCTTCCTTACTGTCCAGGGCACCGCCGGTAATGCCTGGAATCTCCTGGTTGCAGATCACGGTCTTGCCATTGGCCACCACCGTAAGCATTCTGCCAATCAGCGTAATATCATAACTCTGCCACTGATCAGGCCCCTTCACCGCCATTTCACTGGGCGATAAAAAACCATATAAGCCGGCAAATAAGTGGCTGTTAGGATGATCGGTTACCGGATTATCAATAATTTGCAGCTCATAGCGCCCTCTGAGGTAAACGCCGCTGTTGCTGCCCTCATGATACTTAAATTCAACGTGAAGTTTAAAATCGTCAAATTTCCGGTCTGATACCAAATTAGCGCCTGAGTGCGGGCTGATTAATACTCCGTCCTGAACGATCCATTGGTTTTTAGGGCCTGTGGGATGCCATCCGGAGAGATCCTTGCCATTAAAAAGCCTGATCTTTTTGCCCCAGCTGATATTTTCCTTTTTGTTTAAAGCGGGTGCTTTAACACCTTTAAACGTATAGGTTTTGCCTGAAGGATAGGTAATCTGTCCTTCGATATGGTCGCTGAATAGCTGGCCTTTTAAAACCAGATCGTTCGTGCTTTTCTCCCATTGCGGCGGAATGGCAAAATCAAATGCCCCCTTATTAAAATGCACATGAGATACGGGGCGGGCACTGCCACCAGAGCCCACAAAACGACCTACCAACGTTTCAAACCCGGAAACCTCAACTTCCAGCCACGAAGCCGCCTCATGCCCGTTTTCATCTACAGTCAGGTCCCAACGCCCCACCAGGGAAGCACCTTCCTCTGTGTTTAGTTCTACCGGCTTGATCTGTGCCTGTGTCATACTATACAATAATAATCCCAGGCAAAGACTTAGTCCCTGTAACCAATAACCTCTTGCGATTGTCATTTTTTTGGCTCTTTTTACATGTAATGCTTTCATGATTTTTTTATTTGTAATAATATGTATTGCTGTCATAAAATATCTCCCGGATCATGAGCGGAGTTTCATATTTTCCGGATCCCATTCAATAGGCTTTTTCTGAAAATAACTATCGTTGCATAATAATGCCGGCGCTGCCGCCCTGTAACCAAAGACGGCATCTTCGGCTACAGTACTATTGTTGCGGATGGCTGTAAAGAAATTGGTAAAGTGATCATAATGTGCACCCTTATATCCTTTCTCGGCCTCGTAGACCATTATTTCCGGGGGTAACATCTGTTTTCTGTCAGAAGAACCGCCGGCTTTTGCCAGCTGGGCCTGCAAAAATGGATCATCCGTGGCATAACTCTTATTTCTTTTAAGTGTCACTTTATCCCATTCAACATCCATTGCTCCTTCACTGCCAACCAAACGAAGATAAGTAGTTCCGCTTGTTCCATCAACAAAATTACACCTCAGCGACAGGTTAAATCCTTTATTCTGTCCACTGGCAGGATAATCAAACGTACCTAATAACACATCGGGTACCTCCCTGCCGTCCTCCCAGTAGCGGAGGCCACCGCTGGCGTAAATCCTGTCCGGTCCGTGGGAACCCGTGATAAAGTGCAGGCTGGAGAACAGATGCACAAACAGATCACCTGCCATACCGGTACCATAATCGGTATAATTTCTCCATCTGAAAAAGCGCATCTTATCAAAGGGCCTTTTTGTCGTATTGCTAATGTAGGTATCCCAGTCTACTGTCTGCGTAGAAGCGTCTTCAGGAATGGGGTACTGCCAGACCTCAACCGGTCCTCTTCTCGCCCAGAAGCCTTCTGCATAATTCAGTTTACCGATGGCGCCAGCAGCCAGTAGTTCCCGCGCTTTTTCATTACCCAGCGAAGACATCCCCTGGCTTCCCACCTGAAAAACTTTCCCGTATTTTTTCTGCGCTGCGATCACATCAGGCCCCTCACTGACACTATGCACCATCGGCTTCTCACAATAAACATGCTTGCCTGCCGCCATCGCATCAATAGAGATCTGCCGGTGCCAATGATCTGGTGTGCCGATAATCACCGCGTCGATATCTTTTCTGTTTAGGATCTCCTTATAATGCTTCGTCAAAAACAGATCGCTCCCCCATTTGTTCTTAGCATTGGCCAGCCGGCCATCATACAGATCACATACACCCACTAACTTAACGCCTGGCACAGATAAGGCTGTATTCGTGTCTGCAGACCCCATACCGCCCGCACCGATCAGCGCAAGATTGATCTGATCATTAGGGCCGTATTTTTTAGCCGCTCCGGTCAGGCCCTGTCTAGTCAGCGATTCAAATTTTGCCGCCATTGCCTTATCGGCGACAAGGCCACCTGTGGCTACGCCACCCAGTGCCATCGAGAAGTTCCTTAAAAACTTCCTGCGATCATAACTACTCATATAAATTCATTTATTGACTTTTTAATAATAATTTCTTCCTCTAATGAATGGTCGGATCAAAGGTGCCTCCCCAATCTTTATTCTGCTCAAGTTTATCACCTGCCGCAATCACACTGGACTGTAAGGGCGCGAAATAATACTTATCCGGAACGGTGTTGATCCGGACGCCCGAAATCGGGATCTGTAATTCGGTATAAGTAAAATCACCTGGTTCCAGCGAATAGTTTGAACAAAGTGCCTGAGCCTGTTCAATCGGCATCTGCGAACCATCCGCCTTTTTGGCAATGGCTTCCAGACCATGTTTGGCCACATTATTCAACAGGTCATAACGGCGCCATCTGCGCAGATCATTAAAGCGCATTCCTTCGAAACAAAACTCCACATTTCTTTCGTCCATAATGGCCTGCCGGTACTGGGTGCGCGAGCTGGCCGTTATCCCATATTTGCCGTCGCTTCCCGGTTCAATCCCTGCACGGCCGCGAATAGCCTTAAGTATTTCCAGCGCCTCGTCACTGTGTCCCGTTTCATTGGCGGCCTCGGCATAGTTCAGCATGACCTCGGCAAAACGCATGACGACAAAATCTACCGCATAGTTACCCTGGACCTGCGCCTGCGTCAGGTTCAAATCGCAGTTTTTCAAAATAAAGAAGCCTGAATACTTATTGTTATTGGCAGAGGTAACACCCGCATTGGGGTTTACACCAAAAGCATCCAGAGGATCGGCGATCCCCACACCTGTGTATTGCCGGTAAGTAGAAGGCGTTCCTGCCACGGGAAACAGCTTGCCATTCCAGACAATAGATTTCTCAAAACGGGGATCTCTGTTCTCCCAGAATGACTGCATGAAGGTATTTGCCGGCTTATAATATTTCCCGCTCGGGTCGTCAGAGGCTTTACCATCCAACATCGGGAAATCCTTCACCATTTCCCAGGTAGGTGTAACCGAAGCCGTGCCTCTGCTCAGACTTCCGGGACGGGCCCCATTATCCCAGTTGGCAATTTTATTCGGGTACTGATTGGTGACTGAAAACACGATTTCCGAATTCTTTTCCTGTAATGCGATCTGGGAATAATCGTCTATTAAAGCGTATCCCTGTGTTTTAAGGCTTTCATAAGCCTCTTTATTGACTTTATACGCATCCTGCCAATACGCATTATCCCAGGGTTTTGAGGGATTAAACTGAGGAGAGGCCATATAAAGAAGGACTTTAGCTTTAAAAGCCAGGGCAAAGTTACCATCCACCCTTCCCCAGTCTGTCGTAGAAGAAGGTAAAATATGCTGCGGCAGCAATGCAATGGCAGAGTCAATATCCTGCAACATAAAGTCAAAACATTCTTTCGTAGAATTTCTGGGGATGTTCAGGCTATCTTTATAACGGTCTTGGGCCACCTTGAGATAAGGGACCCCGCCGTAAGTGGTCACCATAGGAAAATATTCATACGCCCTTAAGAAATATAGCTGTCCTAAAGATTTCTTCTTAAAGCCATCTGAGGTATTACCTGCCTTCACCTGCGTAATTCCTTCATTGATCAACCGGATGGTAGCATACCCCCAGGTAGCCAGCGGTCCCGCATCCGTTACCGTGATGGCATCCGTGGGAAAACCAATTCCCGACACCTGATCGTCCAGCCGGTCAAGGCTGACATTCCAGTTGCCAAATACATTATACAGGTTCGCCAGATAGGAATTTACCAGGCTGGAGTCGCTCCAGATCGCCGTTGAATCATAAGCGCTGAGATTGGGCTGATCCAATACACGGGTACACCTGACACAGAGTACCGTCATCAATACAAAAATGGATATGATGCTATAGGAAAGATACTTTTTCATTTTTCTAATTTTTAGATTAGCAGAGATTAAAACCGCGCATTCAGGCCAAACGTAAATGTTTTCATTATAGGATAAGAATCATAGTTATCCTGTTCCGGATCCTGGAATTCTGTCATGTCAGAGAATACAAATAAGTTAGTACCGTTGGCAAAAACCTGGAGACTTGAAAGCCCCAGTCTTTTTACCCAGTCGCCTGGAATATTATAAGCGATATTGAGATTCTTTAACCGGACATAAGCCCCGTTGCGCATCCAGAAAGAAGAACCTATCGCACCGGATTCCGCCCAGTTCTGCCCGATAACACGAGGGTATTTGGCATCTGTATTTTCAGGCGTCCATACATCACTTCCCCAGATCGGATAGTACAGCCGTTGAGAGCTGCCCCATTGACGGATGCCTGCTCCATCCAGATTACTGATCATCCTGTCATAGGCTCCCACGCCCTGGAAGTGGGCATCAACGCTCAGCCCCTTCCAGCTCACATTGAAACCGAAACCAAAATTGATCCTGGGTTTTCCATTTTCACTCAGCAGCACTACATCGTTGCCGTCGATCTTTCCGTCTGGCTCATCAGAAAAATTCTGGCCCCGGACATCTTTGTAAATAATCGCCCCTAAGTAGGGTTTTCTTCCGTAGTAATTATAACCTGCATCAATTAACTTATCCAGCTGCTCCTGTGTCCTGATAAGGCCCTCGGCTTCAAACCCAAAAATTCTGTCATTTGGATGGCCGACCGGATATCGAAAATCCTCGGGCTGTCCCGGGTAATAGGCGGCGTTGGAAGGATCCAGTTTATCCCAGCGGTCCTTGGCATAACCGATATTACCATACACCGTGTAGGACAGCTTACCTATGTAATCCTGCCATTGAAGCGAAAACTCCGATCCCGTAAATGTCCGCTGAGCATAGTTCTCGGCGGCCAGTCCCTGGCCATAGGTGGTGGGCAGAGTTACGGTTCTGTAGGCCAGGATGTTTTTCATGGTATTTTTAAATACATCCACCGTCCCGGAGAGCCGGTTCTTTAGTAAGGCAAAGTCAACACCGATATTTTTTTCATCTGTCTCGGCCCAGGTAATATTCGGATTAGGCGTATAGGCCGGGGTAATTCCGGTATAATAATTATTACCGAAGAAGTAGCCGCTGTTATTGCTGTAATAAGTCTGATACAGGAAAGGTGCTATGTCATCGTTGTTAATGTCTACCAGGTTACCCGTCGTACCATAAGAGGCTCTTAATTTAAGTTCATTGATCCAGGGGACTCCTTGTTTAAAAAAGGACTCATTGGATATTTTCCAGGCCAGCGAACCAGAGGGGAAAAAGCCCCATTTTCGCTCCGGACCAAACTCATAACGCCCATCCTGCCTGAAAGAAAACTCTGCTATATAACGGTCTGCATAAGAATAATTGACACGGCCTATCCAGGATTGATTGGCCCCTAAAGTTTCATAGGCATCTCCATAGCGGTCGCCCTGGGAGGTCGAATAGGTAAACATCTGGTCAATGTCTGTCACCGGACCATAACCCGTAGCGCTTACATCATAATTTCTTTTTTCCGCCTGTTCAAAAATAAACATGGCATTGATATTATGTTCACCGAATTTACGCTCATAGTTCAGATACCAGTCAATCTGGTATTTCCAGCCGTTCGCCATTTCATACCCCAAAAAAGGCTTGGACTGACCGAAGTTAAACACACTGGTTTTAGTCGGATCAGGCGCGCTGGGTACATAGGGATTGTCAGCATCGGGATCAGGGATAAACCGATAATTGGTCTGGAACGTGAGCCATTTTTTTCTAAAATAATCATTGGCTTCATAGTTGCCGACAAACTTTGTTGAAAGCCCTTTGACAAAATGGTCCAGTTTTACATCTAAAGTCACGGTCGGGTTAAACTGCCTTCTTCTGGTATGAATATACCGCTCACCATCCACCATGTCGATCACATTCCAGCCCAGCCAGCTGCCGATCGCCGGCAGTACTGGATAGGGCGTAACACGGCTGGCTGGGGATCCGTCCTCATTTAAGTAAAAAGGCATAATCTTAGGCCAGTTAAATGTTACTCTGTAAAAGTCCCCCACATTATAGTCGTCGTCACCGGTATAGGGCCAATAAAACCTGTCCGGGTTCTGCTGGGCAGCGGCCAGGTTTAAATTTACAGAAATCGCATCACTGATCTTAGCTGAGATGTTCGTCCGCAAATTGAATTTTTTATAATCCAGCCTCGTATAGGAACCTTGTTCCTTCGTGTAGCTCAGCATAGAATAATAGGTCAGTTTTTCTGATCCGCCGCTGACACTCATCAAATACTTCTGGTTGCCTGGATTGCGCCAGATCCAGTCATTCACATTATAAGACTTGTCCTTAAAATAATCAAAAGCCGCCTGGTCATTGGGCAGGGGATCGTTTCTGCCATTATATTCATTATTCCACGCTGTCACCCTGTTTTGATAGGTTAATTCATCTGTCGCCGTGGTCAGATTTCCTAAAAGCTCTTGGGTAGGCCTGCCGGTAGTGGTGGAGACCTGCGCCTGAAACGTAGGCTTGCCCGCATGTCCCCTTTTGGTCGTAACCACCAGGACTCCGTCGCCTGCCTGGGCGCCGTATACGGCGGCCGCAGCGGCGTCTTTAAGCATACTCATCTGATCGATTTCATTGGGATCCAGCGCGTCAAATGCCTGTTTGTCTTTAATAACACCGTCAATGACAAACAAAGGATCATTAAAAGATCCCCTGATCCGTATAGAAGAAGATGCGCCGGCAAGCCCCGAAGTATTGGTCACCGTAACACCCGGAGCCCTGCCTGCCAGGGCATTGGAAAGATTGGTGACCGGGACATCTGTGATCCGGTTCATATTTACAGCAGTAACCGCGCCGGTGATGTCAGATTTACGCTGCTTACCATATCCCATAACCACTACTTCATTTAAGCTGCCCTCTTCCGCTGTCAGTTTAATGTTTAAGGTGGAAGTCCCGTTAAATGGTAACTCCTGGGTCACGTAACCTGTATAGGAGACCACTAAGGAGCCCGAATTCTTTGTAGCCTGCAGCGTAAATGAACCCGTGGAATCTGTCGCCGTGCCAACCGTGCCGCCTTTGATTGTCACGGATGCGCCGACAAGCGGCAAGCCAAGATCGTCAGTCACTTTCCCCTGCAAGGTGGCACCTTGCTGGGTTTGCTGGTAGTAATCTGTCGTGCCGGTCGTGCGTGCAAAAGCAGGGAGTCCACTGCTTATCAGCAGCACAAAAATGGGTAAAACCCCCTTTTTGCACGGCCATTTGTAATTTTTTTGAGGGATTTTCTTTTTCATAGCATTAATATTAGAGGGAGTAATAATCTTTTAACAAATAAATAGGCCAGGCTGATTATATTATAAATAATTATTAATATCTTACATCAATATTAGCTATTTTGAGATAAATGAATGAAAAATACTATATTATTTTCTTAAAAATTTTATATTAATTAAATATTTCGCTTCTTGAGAAAAACTAAATGCTTTTTATTGTTAATCTAATGTTTAGATTCAAAAAGTATTTTTATATGTTAATAGTTTTACGATTTCAATAATCCGATCGCAATGAAAGCATTCAACCATTTTCACGACATTAAAACTTTACTGCATCATTTTGCCGGCGAAGGGAAAAAGGGATTTTTAAAAGTCAGGATCATACGCTTCATCTTTGAATTAAAAGAAGTGTCCGTAGCCCACATTTGTGAAAAACTGGACCTGAGTATTCCCAGCGTTACAAAACTGATTGCTGAGTTAACAGCGGACGGCTGGATCGAGAAGAAAGGTGAAGGCGCCTCCAGAGGAGGCAGAAAACCTGTAATGCTGGGCTTAGTTCAGAGGCTCTTCTATGTGCTTTGTATCGATATTGAATTATTTGCCGTCAAAATTGCACTGTTTGATAATACACTGAATATGGAAAGGAGAATAGATTTCCCGTTCAATCTATCGAAGAGCCGCGAAGATGTGCAGGTATTCAAACAAAAAGCCGATGAATTATTAGAATCGGCAGGTATTAATAAAGAACAGCTGATTGGCGTCAGCATATGCATGCCCGGACTGGTGAGTGAGCAAAAAGGGGATAGTTTCTTTTATCTGAAGGACCCTTATGGCCATCATTCGCTGGCACATTATTTTGAGTCTTTATTCAGCCTCCCGGTCATCATTCAAAACGATGTCAATGCCGCCGCCCAGGGCGAGTTGAAACATGGCAAAGCAAAGGGTGTTAAAGACGCTCTGGTATTACTCATGGACTGGGGGCTGGGCCTGGGTATTATCATGGATGGAAAAGTAAGAAAGGGGTCATTGGGATTCTCGGGAGAAATTGGCCACATTCCATTTGATTATAACGGAGAGCTTTGTTATTGCGGTAAACAGGGTTGCCTGGAAACCATAGCCTCCGGCAATGCCTTAATCCGTCTGGCCAAGGATGGCATTAACTCGGGTCAGCATTCCATCTTATATGAACTCTGCAACCGCGAAGTGGATAACATTGAACCTAAATTGATCATAGAAGCGGCTAATAAAGGTGACTTATTCGCCATTAAGTTATTATCACAGGTCGGGAGTGCCATTGGCAAAGGGATTTCCACACTCATTCAGATTTTCAACCCGGAGCTCATTGTACTGGAGGGAAGAATAGCGGCTGCCGAACAATACATAACGCTGCCTATGCTCCAGGCAATTAACACTTATTGTATGACACAGATCAGAGAACATACTCAAATTGCGGTCTCCCAGCTTTCAGATAACGCGAATCTTATCGGTTGCGCAGTAGAAGGTATTGAGCAGTTCCTTATCGCAGATATAGACTGATGCCATTATCGCTGTCTAAGCCAGGCTCAGGATAAAAGAACCCTGCTCAGTATGCCATGGCTTTATCACCTGGGTGCATACTCAAAAATCAGCAGGATACTGTCTTCTTCCAGGGATTCTATCTGCACCCGTTGCGTGTTCCAAAGCATCAGACCGTCTCTGTCCTGTAGTAAGCGGCCTTCTATTTCAAAAGATCCGTTTATCACGTAGAATAAAGACTTATTAGAACCGCTTTTATGTGGCTGATAGCAAAACTCTTCTCTTGCGGGAAATTTCCCCATATTAAGCCGCTTAAAGGTTCCTGAAATAGAGGCGTGACCGACAGTATGTATCTGCTGCAGCTGCTGGCGGCTGCCGGCGTTATTCAAATCGAAATAGATAAATTGTGTCACCTTCGAAAATGTAGCCATGGATTCAGTAGACAACAACAGATAGTTACTCAACGCGTCTCTTTGCGGATTGGTAATTTTCAGCCGGTCGCCTGTTCCTAAATCCAAAATATATAAAGTTCCGGGCTTTATAATATGTGGCTGTCCGTTATAATTAACATTCAGCCTCCCGCTGAGGGGAATCAGATAGGTAGCTTCAGACTGCGCGGCAGTATATTCTGCACTGTATTTAGCAGCCAGCGTTTCATCATTAAAATTTAAAAGCGGTTTATGCATCTGAGTGCTTTTACCTGCCAATCCATCGGATAAGACAGGCAGACTTCTGTAAAAGGAAGTCTGCGGCCCTTTTCTAAAGGCCAAAGGGAAAAACCTGCCGTTCGCGACTGTCAATTGAAAAGACATACTACTAAATTAAAAATTTGAGATATTCTTGGTACGTATACTGTGGATAAAAGTGAGTATGACTGCCGTAAAGACCATTTAAAACACTTTTATTTAAGCTGCTTAAATCGGGGATTATTTTACGTGTAAGGTAATAGTCAACTCAAAACTGTTTTCCAGACTGCCGGAGACAACAGACATTTCCTCGGTTACACCGTCACTGAATACATTGTCCGCATTATTATAGGTATATCCACTTATCCCTTTTGTATAGCCATATGCCGTACCATTGGTATTGACATCTACCACCAGGCTGTCCTGAAAGGCAACCTGCGTTACGAGCAGAGAATTTCCGTTCTTATCAAATATGTGCGCATGAATATGTGTTGCCCTGCTTTGATACCAGCCGGGAAATATTGAGGTAAACTTAACCTGTCCGTTTTCATCCGTTAATTGTCTGCCCCTTAACCAGTGTTTACCGGTAAAATCAGACTGCTGCATTTGTGACCCGCCATATTCAGAATAATTGCCATCCACATCGCAATGCCAGATATCAACATAGGCGTTCTCTAATGGAGCGCAATCATTACTGACGTCTACTACGGTAATTACAGAGCTGAGCTCCACACCTATGCCATCTCCCTTGCGCAGATCACTGCGTAAATATGCTGCAGGATCGTGTGTCGGGAAAGGCCCTTCTGTCTCTTCCGGAGTCGCCTTGCAACTAGCATCCGGCGTAACTTGCTGTGCTGTCCCGCCCCCGGCTCCTCCTGTCCCTCCGGGTCCGTCCCCCGGTTCAGTTAAAGCACCTGCAGACCTGTTGCAGGCATTCATTAGTGGTGCTACCGCAATAAAGCCCAGCGCGGATAGCGACTGTTTTAAAAAATCCTTTCGTTCCATATACTTTCATTTTTCCATAAACATACAAACCCGCCGCAGCCAAACCAATTGACTATAGACCAATCAGTCAATTGTATCGCTGAATGGAAAGATTACCCGGACCTTGATAGAGAAGTAACTTATGTAAATCACCCTTATTTGCTTTATCTTTATAAATATTCGGAAGTATTCAGCAGTAAAGCAATGGTTTCCACACGCATGTCGACCGCCAGCAGAAAATACAGAACGCCCTATCAACGCGCTAAAGCCAAGGCGGAACGCCACCACTGGCAGCCGGCCCTTACAACCGGCCAGGTTGCCGTGGCTAAGATCTTAAAATCAACCGATACCCTTACATCTGACAGCCACCGGAAAACGATCACCCCATATAAGGATCAAAACAGACAGCCCGGATACCGTTTCAGACAGATTTCCAAAAGAAAATCTCCGGACGGCTTTACGCTTAGTTTTCAATTTTATTCTCCAAAAGCCGATTCAGCATTTGTCGTCAAGGCCTTTTATTACGAGCAAATAGATACTTTCATGATCAAATTCTTTAATCGCAGCGCCAAGAGCCTTAACAAATACGCCATTCGGACGAACCTGGGGGATTTCCCCGCCATCCTTCGTACCAATTTTGACATTTTAGCCCATCTCACGGCGCAGTATCAGACGGCCTCCTTTGGCTTCATGGGGGAGCGAAGCTTCTTTAAGGACAGAAAAAGTAAAACTACACTATTGGAGCCAATGGCCCGTAATCAGCGGTTCCGGATCTACCGGCTGTTTTTAAAGCAACCCGGCCGTTACACCTGGCTGACAGGTCAACATTATCAATTAAGGCTGATCGAAAAGCTAAGTACCTATCTTTTACTGCGTCATAATAGTTTAAACACAAGGGAGATGAAACAAAAACAGCGGCAGCTGATGGATTTTTTTGCAAAAAAATTCCCGGAAATCAATTTCACTAATTTGTAATGATATTGCCGGGACAGCCAAGTGGCAAATCTGAATCAACCGTTAAGAATTTTCATAAGATATACAGGCGGCTTATTTTTATCCGCATTTCAAAGATTAAATAATGAACAAATATACTTTCAAGCAACTTTTTACCGGATTTTGCCTGATGGGAGCAATAGTGCTGCCAAACGCTGTACACGCACAAAAGGATCAGGACAACCTGCAGTATCTGAAGCCCGAGATTGGCGGGGTCGGCCGCTTACTGGTACCCACCAGACCCACGATCCAGCTGCCTTACCAAATGATACGAATGACACCGGACAGAGATGACTATCTTGATGATCAGATCCGCAGTTTTCCCTTACAGCTGGTTTCACACAGATTGGGACAGGTCTTTCCTATCAAGCCCAATACAGACCCAAAAGTGAATAGCGATAGCTGGAATGAAAAGCTCGCTTATGACCAGGACCTGGAAATCAGGAACCCCTGGCATTATCACAACTTCCTGACAGAAAAAAATATCGAAATGGACTTTGTTCCGGGCAGGAAAACCGGAATTTTTCAATTTGTATTCCCTAAGGAAGGAGCCAGGCAGATCCTGTTCAGCACCTATAACGACATGCCAAACTCCTGGAAGCTAAATACAGATGGTACGCTCCAGGGCGAGCAGCTCTTTCCCGCAGAAGAAGGAAAAACACCTGTCAAGGTATATCTCTACGGTATGTTTGACACCAAAGCCTCCCTATACACTGCTTCGGGAACGCCCTTAAAGCCCGGTGTGGCGCTCACTGACAAGGGCAGCCGCATTTATGCAGAATTTGCCCCCGCTTCTGCCGCTCCGATAGTATTCAGATATGCCGTTTCCTATGTCAGCCCACAGCAGGCCAGGCAAAACTTTTTAGATGAACAGTCTGATAAGCCCACGCCGGAAGCCTTTGCCAATAAGGGCCGGGCGGACTGGGCCAAAGTAATGGGACAGATCCAGGTAGAAGGCGGCACGATTGAACAAAAAGAAAGTTTTTACACAGCGCTGTATCGCTGTTATGAACGAATGGTAAATATCAGCGAAGATGGTAAATATTATAGCGGCTATGATAACAAAATTCATGAAGACACCAGAGATTTCTATGTTGATGACTGGGCATGGGATACTTATTTAGCGCTGCACCCGTTACGTACTGTGCTGCAGCCGGGCATTGAAGAGGATATGCTGGCCTCATACGTAAGAATGTATCAGCAAAGCGGCTGGATGCCGACTTTTCCCGTACTTTATGGCGATCATGCCTGCATGAATGGATTTCATAGTTCTGTTATGTTTCTGGATGCCTGGAATAAAGGCCTCAAAAATTTTGATGTAAAAGAAGCCTATGCCGGTATGCGCAAAAATTCTGCAAGTGCGACCATCCTGCCCTGGAAAAACGGTCCCGCCACTGTACTGGACAGTTTTTATTATCAACATGGTTATTTTCCGGCACTTCATCCAGGTGAAAAAGAACCTTACGATTTTGTCAACGGATTTGAAAAAAGGCAGGCGGTGGCTGTAACACTTGGCACAAGCTATGATGACTGGGCGGTGGCCCAAATGGCAAAAGACCTGGGGCAGACAGCAGACTACGAGCATTTTATAAAACGCAGTTTTAATTACAGGAACCTTTGGAATCAAGACAGGCAGTTTTTCCTGCCAAAAGACAGTGCAGGTAATTGGATCAACATCGATCCTAAGTTCGACGGAGGACCCGGAGGCAGAGACTATTATGATGAGAACAACGGCTGGACATATATGTGGCAGGTGCAGCATAATATTGCCGATCTGATCCGGCTTATGGGTGGTAAACCCGGATTTGAAAACAGGCTGGACCAGTTATTCAGAGAAGGCCTGGGCAGAGAGAAAAAACTATTCTGGGTGAAATTCACAGATGCGACCGGTCTGGTGGGGCAATTCTCCATGGGCAATGAGCCGAGCTTTTTCATACCCTACCTCTACAATTATACAGGTTCGCCCTGGAAGACACAGCAGAGAATACGTCTGCTGCTCAGCACCTGGTTCCATAATGATATCTTTGGTATACCTGGAGATGAAGATGGCGGCGGTATGTCTGCTTTTGTCGTGTTCTCCTCTATGGGTATCTACCCGATTACGCCAGGCAAGCCTGTTTATACCATCGGCAGTCCGCTGTTTACTAAAACAACGGTTCGCCTTGAAAACGGCAAGGACTTTACGGTATTAGCACCGGGCGCATCCAAGCAAAATAAATATATTCAGTCTGCAACGCTTAACGGCAAGCCGCTGAATACCCCATTTATAACGCATCAGGATATTATAAAGGGGGGTACCCTTAAGCTCATTATGGGCAACCGGCCCAATAAAGCGTGGGGAGTGGCTAAATAGGCACGCATCCGACAATCGTTAAAAGACTCCGGGGGACTTCACTTAGGCCTAAGTGAAGTCCCCGGAGTCTTTTATTGGTATTATCCGCGAAAAGCCGGCGTTAGGAGTGTTCAGCCGGATCATTGATTGCCACGCCGACTCTGGAGTCAGCGCATCCGTAATATAAAAACCACTTATTGTGATAATACACCATTCCTTCCAAAAATACCGTGCCATCTTTATATTGGCCGGTTCGTTCAAAAGGCTCCTGGGGTACAAAGAAAGGTTTATCTAGGCGGCCGATCACTTTGGTTGGGTCTTTCAGGTCAAACAAAACCTGTCCGCCACAATAAGCGCCGCCAGGATAGGCCGTGTCTCCCCTGGCACCACGTTCGTTCTTCCCGTTATATAACATAAGTATTCCTTTATCCGTGATCAGGGCCGGAGGACCGCATTCTGTCAGCTGGCTGTCAAAATACCCTTTTCTCGGTGCAAATAGCTTAACCAGTTTGCCTTCGTTATCCACCATCGGGGTCCAGTCAATCAGATTATCAGAGGTAGCCAGATTTACAAACTGCTCTCCCCAATACATCAGGTAATGCCCGTTCACTTTTTGAATATACTGCCGCCCGTTTTCCAAACCGGTGACAATGGAAGCAGACTTAGTCGGTACACGGGCAAACTTACCGCCATAGGCTTTCGCAAAAGCTTCGCCGTGTTTATCCCAGTGCTGTAAATCCCGGGAAGTTGCCACCGAAAGCCTGGGTGTCTTATGATCCCATTCCGTATACATCATCACGTACAGTCCGTCCTTTGTCCTGGCAACCCTTGGATCTTCACAACCGCCGGGCCAGTCATGTGGCTTTCTGTTGTCATTGGCCGGATACAACACAGGCGCAGAACGGCTTTTCAGATGTATCCCATCCGTTGATACCGCATAGCCGATGCGGGAAGTATGCCCGCCGATCTTTAAGGTTCCGGAAAGATCCTCAGCCCGGTATAAAACCACAATCTGATCATCTTTAATAGTAGCGGCCGGGTTAAAGGCAGCGCCCGACTGCCAATGCACGTTCTTACCACTCATGGGGTCTTTAAATACCGCTTCATTATCCGGTTCCAGTAAAGGTCTTGCCGGGCGGGGCCTTACAAAAGGGCCGAGCGCCCAGCCCGGCAGGTCCTTGCCATCGCGCTGCTTTTGATCACCAAGGCTGCACTGCACCAGGACAGGAAAATGATCTGATAACGTTAGTGCGCGGGACTTATTTAAATGGACCTGGCCGGGGAAATTATTAGATCTGGCCCGCTGGCCCTCCGCCTTAGGCTGCCATCTGTAGGTCTCCGTCAAGACTCCATAGCGCCTTGCTTTCAATCCACCTCCCAAAAAAACATGGTCAATGCGGCTGTCTGTAAAGGCGTTGGGGTTAAAGGCATTGAAAGTGCCATTGAAGGCCATTTTGATCGGTGCTGTTTCATAGGCATCCTGCATGATACCATTGTTTTGCATAACTGAATAACTATCGCTATGCTGGTCCACATTGAAATCACCGGTCAGAACAAAAGGAGCAGTTCCCGCAATCTCCTCAATCATTTTTGTAATGAGTCTGGCACTTTCAGCTCTTGCCTTGACACCTACGTGATCAAAATGGGTATTAAAATAATAAAATACGGTCCCTGTTTTTTTATCTTTAAAAGCAGCCCAGCTGCAAATTCTGGGCAGCACGGCATCCCAGCCTTTATTGGGATGATGCAGGTCTGTCCCCGATAGCCAGAAAGTCCCTGATTTCAGAACATCAAACTTGTTCTTTTTATAAAAGATGGCGGCATATTCTCCCTTTTGTTTGCCGTCATCCCTGCCTACACCCACATAGTCATAGACCTCCAGGCCCTCTTTAAGTTGTTCCAGCTGATGATGCAGTCCTTCCTGGGTGCCCAGACAGTCATAATTATAGAACCGGATCAGTTCAGCTACTTTGTCCTTGCGGTATGGCCAGCTGTTGATAGAATCCCCCTTATTATCATACCGCAGGTTAAATGAACCGACAGTATATTTTTGGGCCAATGCCTGAACCGCAAAACCCATCAATACTAAGATTAAAACAGAAAATTTACGCATGTATCCGTCTTTTGGTGATTAAAAGGGGCCACTTTACTTAAATGGCCCAAGCATAGTTCCTTCAAAGATATTTTTTTGCCGCCGCAAAAAAAACTCGTTAGGAATCTATTTTAAATTTCAGTAGTCTGCACCAGTAATTTTTTCGCATCGCGTAACCAGAAATTTCCGATATCGACAATCGTTGTACCGTGGTTTTGATTATTTCGCATCGAATTTAGAAAAAGGAGCTTACCAAAAAGCCGCTATTCAGGCCACTTTATGGCAGCACGTAACATCCTTACTCCACTTGACCGCCTTTAGTTAAAACAAGTAAAATGATATTTTGGACGCACCGGGTTAACACTCATAAGCACTGCAAATCAACCTGTTTATCCTCAAAAACCACCTTGCTCGTGCTGCTTATGCTCTGCGGCAGACAACTTAATCTGCGTGCGCAGACACAAGCTGCAGGCCCGTTAGCCGCAAGAAGTCAGAAGTCCCTTACCGGCGCCAACGTCCCCCTCTTTACTGACACACACAGTCAGTCCCAGACGGGCATTGTTGAAGGATTTGTGTATACCAGCGATAACAGCCCCGTGCCAGGCGTAACGATAGCGCTTGCAGAAACAAGAGTACAGCGTATTACAGACAAAAATGGCTTCTACCGGTTAAAAGCACCGGCCGGTAAATATAAAATGTTGATTTCCTATACCGGATCTGCGACACATGAAAGTTATGTAGAGGTCAAGGCGGGGGATACCGTCCAACTGCCAGCTACCTATCTGACAGAAGATATACACAGTCTTTCAGAGGTGACCGTTAAAGGCCGGCGCAATAAATATGGCCATAAGAATTCGATATATGTCATGCGGCTGCCTGTTTCAGATATGGAAAGTCCGCAGGTCTATAACTCAATCGGCCAACAATTACTGGTCGAACAGAACCTGACCTCTTACCAGGATGCCTTTAAAAATATATCCGGCTCCGGAGTCCCCTCTACGGCCAACAACGGCCGTGTGACAATGAGTTCAAGAGGCTTTAAAGTACGCAGTCAAATTGTCGACGGCGTATCCGGATACACGATGACCGACATTGACCCGGCTAATATAGAAAGAATTGAAGTCATCAAGGGGCCTTCCAGTTCCCTGTTTGGTTCGGGTGCCGGCGGCAGTACCACCTCTTTTGGCGGAGTTGTCAATATCGTCACCAAAACACCCTACGACGGCACCGGCGGTTCAGCAAGCTACACCGGTGGCAGCTATGGCCTGAACCGTATTACCTTTGATGGCAACACTGCTCTAAACAGCGATCATACGATATTGTTTAGGATGTCCGGTGCCCATAATGATAATAAATCAAATCAGGATGCCGGCTTTCTGAAAAGTACATTTCTGGCGCCCAGCCTTTATGTGCAGGTAAACAACCGCGTCTCAGTTAACGTCAATACCGCTTTTTTTCACAGAGACGCCACCAGCCCATACTGGATGACGCCTACCGGCAAAACAAAATACAAACGGGCCGAAGACCTTCCTATCAATTATAACCTGTCTTTTACCAACAATGACATCTATTTTACAGCAACACAACTGAACATCAATGCGCAGATCAAAACCCAGATCAGTAAAGACTGGTTAAGTCAGACCAGTATTGCCCATACCACTAATGATATAAATGGCCCCATGTTATCTCTTAACGGCATAACAGATTCCACCCTTACGCGTTCCATCAGTGCGGGGGTACAGAACTTCCAGACCTTTCAGATACAGCAAAACTTTATCGGAGATTTCAAAATAGGAGATAAACGCAATAGAATTGTACTCGGTCTGAACTATTTGGATTATAACAGCAACGCCAATACCACCGCTTTTGACATAGACACGGCTAACTTTATTCATCCGGATAAATCTTATTATAATTTCAACAGAGAAATTGTAGATGCCCGCTCAGCGGCAGCCAGCTATAAAAAAAGCGCCGATGATCAGAAATCCTACAGCGCCTATATCAGTGATGTATTTAGTCTGTCAGAAAGACTAAATCTGATGGCCAGTCTTCGTGTAGACCGCTTTGAGGATGGCGGCAAGCATAATGACTTGACCGAAGAGACAACCGGGAAATATGGCCAGACAGCCTTATCCCCAAAATTCGGCATCGTTTACCAACCTGCCCTGAACCGGGTTTCCCTGTTTGCCAACTATCAGGACGGTTTCAATAATGTGGGCGGAACAGATTATGAGGGCAACAGCTTCAAACCAGAGAACGGCCGGCAGTTTGAAGCAGGCACCAAACTCAATTTGCTGCATGGTCTGCTGACAGGAACATTCAGCTATTACTATATTAAAGTAGAAAACACCCTTCGCAGCGATCTGGAACATGATGGGTTCTCCGTCCAAAACGGCACGCAGCAGAGTAAAGGCCTGGAAGCGGAGATTACGGCCAACCCCTGTCCGGGATTGGATATCCTTGGTGGTTATGCCTATAATCAAAGTGAATACCTTGAGGCGGATGACGGATTAAAAGGAACAAGGCCCGACGGCGCCGGACCTAAAAACACAGCGAACTTATGGGCCAGCTATAAGATCCAGCAAAGCTGGGCAAAAGGCTTGGGTGTCGGGTTTGGCGGCATCTACGGCACACAACTGGACAACCTGAAGCATTTAACCGGGTTTGTGGTCCCTTCCTATCTGGTGACAGATGCAAGTATATTCTATGAACGTTCTGTTTACAGGCTCGCACTTAAGGTCAACAATCTTGGCGACGAACGCTATTGGAATAATCGCCTACAACTTCAGCCGATGCGTAATTTCTCGGCCAGCATCAGGGTCCAGTTCTAGGCATGTTTGATGCGATAAACCGACATACAAAACTTTAAAAGGTACATCCTACACTATAATTACACACCCGGACAACTTCTATCTACTCATCCGGCAGCTCCAAAATCCTTTCTTCTCTGCTGGCCGCTTTTTTGCCCCAGGCGGCAATAGAAGTCAGCAGTGGAATAAGTGTCCTGCCAAATTCGGTTAAGGCATACTCTACCTTTAAGGGAGGCTTATCCGTATAGACGGTTCTGGATACCAGGCCGTCTTCTTCCAGCTCCTTTAACTGCAGGCTTATTGTCCGTTCCGTAACCATCTGCAGCTCCTTTCTGAGCTGATTATAACGCTTAGGCTTGATCAGGTGCATTAAGATCACCGCCTTCCATTTGCCCCCTATGTACTTCATGGTAAGACTGGTACTACAGGGGAATTCTTTGTTGTCTATACAATACATCTGATGCTATACATTTTGACCGTTATTGCAAATATAAGTTACTATACTTAATTTTGCAACATTAAAAAGTATAGTAACATAAAATAAATCAAATGAGTTTTTTAGCGTTAGCACAAAACAGGTACACTGCCAAGAAGTATAACGAAACAAAGAAAATACCGGCAGAAAAAATCCAGGAATTAAAGGAGATTCTGCGGCTAAGCCCTTCTTCCATCAACAGCCAGCCGTGGAAATTTGTTTTTGTCGGGCAGCAGGCACTTAAAAGCAAACTGGCGGCAGTATCTTATTTTAATGCAGAAAAAATTAACCAGGCCAGTCATCTGGTCGTATTTAGCGCACTAGACAATGTTCAACGCTTTGAAACGGATATTAAACAGCGTCTGCCTGAAGGAAATGTCGCCTATTATAATAAGTTCGTGCAGCCAGGCGGTGATGACAATATCAGGTCCTGGATGCAAAAACAGGTCTACCTGTCACTGGGCTTTTTCCTTTCAGCAGCAGCGCATATGGGGCTTGACAGTTCTCCTATGGAGGGCATTCAGACCCGTGAGTATCGGGAAATTCTGGGGCTGAAAGACTACCAGCCTTTGTTTGCAGTTGCACTGGGTTACCGCCATTTTGAGGACCGTAATCAGCCAGCGCTGAGCGCAAAGAGCAGAATCGCAATACCGGAAATCATCGAGGCTTATTAAAACATAATAAAATATAAGCGTCAGTAAAGCAGGTATTTCTTATGAGGTGCCTGTTTTTTTTATTAAACCTTTCCATGGATCATCCTGGAGATAATCCCCTTATCCTTACCCAGTTCTCCAATGACCAAACCTCCCAGATGCAAAACGATAAAAGTGACTGCGTAGTATAAAGACTGAATATGGATAACTTTAGCGATATGATGCAGCTGCTGCCACGAACGCGGCAGCCAGACAATGACCATACCTGTAAGTAAGGTGGTTCCAAAACAGCTATAAAACAAAACGTAGATAACGGATTTAAAGCGTTCCTTGGTGATCAGGTGCTTTTTGAAAGGACTTTTAAAAGTGGCCCCCTGTAAGCGGAAAACAATCATCCTGATCAGATAGAGCCCGATTAATACATAACCTGCCCAGACATGCCAACGCCACATCGGGTAGCGCACCGCCTTGCCGATCTTCACCGCGTCCGCTTCTGAGAGATGCATTCCCTTCTCGGACAACTTTGCCAACACTATATCGCTTATCTGATCCTTGTTCATCCAGTTTTGTCTCAGCACAACAGTCAGTAGGATAAAAAGAAAAACTCCGGCGATCAGCCAATGTAAAATTCTATGCGTACGGGTATAAGTAACGGGCTTCACTATTATAAATAAAATGTTAAAAAATAGAGAGTTTGCTTTAATTCTCTGTCCGGCGCAAAACTAACAAGCCCGTTTTATAAAGGATTTCGAAATGCGGAATTTCTGAACGCACGCGTTCTGGAGTTATTCACACCCAGCCTCCGCTGTTTTTTTAAGTAATGGATTATTTCAACCAAATATAGGCCGCGCCCGGCCTTCAGCCTCACAGATGCTTCGTTCATCTTTGGTTATGCACAAGTATTGCACAGGTTATCCACAACATTCCCGCTGTTATACACAGCATCAGCACAGCACCTGCCCTAAAATAAGCCGTAATTCGCTACGGCAGACGCTTTGGGGCGCTCTTACCCTGTGGATAAAATAGATATCTCATTTTTTGGGTTAAAAGTGGGAAAAAGTGTTATTTTGTGGTAGAAAGTTCCAGATAACAACTTTATCCAACCATTAATGGTGCATTTTTTAGGCGAATACGAAGTAACACTCGATGCAAAAGGTCGTTTCCTTTTGCCTGCCGGATTTAAAAAACAAATCCCGGAGCAGTCGCTGCGTTTCATCGTCAACCGCGGATTCGAAAAATGCCTGACGCTTTATCCCATGCAAAGCTGGGAGCCTATGTTCGCCAAAATTAGTACACTGAATGATTTTGACCCAAAAGTCAGGGCATTTAGAAGACAATTTTTAGGCGGCGCGACCGAAGTGGAAGCAGATACGGCAGGAAGACTGCTTTTGCCTTCTACGCTTCGTGATTTTGCAGGGTTGACCAAAAACATCATTTTGGTGGCAGCAGTAGATAAAATTGAGATATGGGATGCAGAGGCTTACAAAAAGATCTTTGAAGATTTCTCAGCGGATCATTTCAGTGCACTAGCCAGCGAAGTCATGGTAAAACCGGAGCCTAAAAATGACTAGCCCGGATCCTGGATATGACTATCACCTGCCTGTTTTGTATCAGGAGAGCCTGGATGCCCTTAACATCAGGCCAGACGGCATTTATGTGGATTGCACATTTGGCGGCGGTGGTCACAGCAGAGGGATTCTGGAAAGGTTAGGACCCGGCGGCCGCCTGATTGCTTTTGATCAGGATGCCGATGCAAAGGCTAATTTACCGGAAGACAGCCGGGTGTTGTTTATCCCGCAAAACTTCCGGTACCTCCAGCGCTTTCTGCGCTTAAATGAGGTACCGCCGGTAGACGGATTACTGGCTGATCTGGGCGTCAGCAGTCATCAGTTCGATATCGGTGAACGGGGGTTCTCCATTCGTTTTGACGGGCCGCTGGATATGCGCATGGACAGAAGAGGCACAACCACCGCCAAGACCATATTGGAGCAATTCCCAGAACAGGAGCTGGTCCGGATCTTCAGCAGTTATGGAGAAGTTTCCAATTCAAAAACGCTGGCAAAATATATTGTCGCCCACCGGAGTGCGGGTCACTTAAAAACCGTTCAGGCTTTTAAAGACTTCATTCACCCGATGGTAAAAGGAAACCCGAATAAATATTTTGCACAGGTGTTTCAGGCGTTGAGAATTCAGGTGAACGAAGAGTTAACCGCGCTTCAGGAGCTGCTGGAACAAATTCCTTCAGTGCTCAAAGCTGGTGGCAGGGCAGCCATTATCACTTTCCATTCACTCGAAGACCGGCTGGTAAAAACCTTCTTTAAGAACGGAAGATTGGAACCCGAACAGGAGCACCCGTTTTTAAACTCAACCTTTAAAAACCCTTTGAAAGTAATAACCCGTAAACCTATAACAGCCGGCACACAGGAGTTAAAGGAAAACAACAGAAGCAGAAGTGCAAAATTAAGAGTAGCGACAAAAACAGATCTATAACCCATTAACCTAAATGTACGATGCAGGAACAAGAGGAGAAAAGCAAATTTAGGGCATCATTTAAAAAGGTCGTCAGGTACGACTGGATTACCAAAAATATTGGGTTTTTCTTGTTTTTGGCTATGCTGACTGTCTTGTATATCGCTAATGGACATATGGCCGACAAGGCGATCCGCGATATCAGCCGCACCACCAGAGAAATTAAAGATCTTCAGTTTGAATACAAAACCCTCAAAAGTGAGCTGATGTATCAGACCAGAGAATCTGAATTGGTTAAAGCAGTGGAACCGTCGGGGCTCAAAATCAGTGAGACCCCGCCTGTGCATATAAAACTTGAAAAAAGAAAACCTGAAGCTCAATAACACATGGAAATAAAACGCGACATATTATGGCGTGTGTACCTCTGCTTTTTGCTGGTGGTACTTGTTTGCATTGTGATCGTTGGCAAGGCGTTCTATATTCAGCAGGTACAGGGCGATTATTGGGAATCCATGAGCGACAGCCTCCACCAGAAGATACAGGAGATCGCAGCAGACAGAGGCACCATCTACAGTGATAACGGACAGATGCTGAGCACCAGCATTCCCCAATTCGACATTTACATTGATTTCGAGGCAGATGGACTAAGGGAAAAGAATGGTAAACGATTTACAGAAAACCTAGACTCACTGAGCGCAGGGCTGGCAGAACTGTTTAAGGACAAAACCGCCTCGATGTACAAACAGGTGCTAAAAGAAGGCTACCGAAAAGGCAACCGCTATTTTAGCCTTAAGAAAGGCATTTCCTACAGGACCTACCAGAAAATGCTGCAGCTTCCTTTGATCAGGGAAGGCCGTAATAAAAGCGGATTTATCGCGGAAACAAAAAATATCCGGCTGAACCCCTATCAGATCCTGGCTTACAGAACCATCGGCCTTAACCGGAGCAACTCTCAGAAAGTAGGGCTGGAAGGCACCTACGATTCGGTTTTAAAGGGAACACCCGGTAAAAGACTGGTACGCTTTATTGCAGGCGGCGTAGCGGTACCGGTGGATGAATCCGCTGATATTGACCCGGAAAACGGTAAAGACATTATCACGACCCTTGACACCCATATTCAGGAGATCACTGAAAATGCCCTCATGAAAATGATGGTTTCCAATGAAGCCACCCATGGGTGCGCCATCGTACTGGAGGTAAAAACAGGTAAAATCAAAGCCATCGCCAATCTGGGCAGGACACCCAATGGTAATTACTGGGAAAACTTCAATTACGCAGTAACGCCTACCGAACCGGGCTCTATCTTTAAGCTGGCCACGATGCTGGCTTTGCTGGAAGACAAAAAAGCGTCCTTGTCGGACCCCATCGACCTTCATGGAGGACACTGGCCGATCAACGGCCGTGTCGTAAACGATGCGGAAAATCACGGCAATGTAGCCAATGTAAAAGAAGCTTTTGAAGTCAGTTCCAATGTAGGCATGGCAGAGCTGGTCTATAAGAATTATAAGGACAACCCGATGCAGTTTATCAACCATCTGAAAAAGATCGGGCTGGGCAGTCTGACGGGCGTGGATATTAAAGGCGAAAGACATCCTTTTCTTTATACTCCCCAGAGTAAACTCTGGAGTGCCACCACCCTTCCCTGGATGGCTTTTGGCTATAACACACTGATCTCTCCTCTTGGAATCGCCATGTTATATAACGCGATAGCCAATGATGGCGTGATGATGAAACCCTATTTGGTCTCCGCCTACGCAAAGGAAGGCCAGGTCATTAAAGAGATCCAGCCGACAAAACTCAGGACAGTGGCAGATTCGGCAGTCGTCAAGCAATTGCAGTCCCTTGTCTATGGTGTTTGTAATGACAAACACGGCACCGGCTACACCCTGCTGAAGGACTTACCGTTTGAGTTATGCGGCAAGACCGGTACGGCGCTGGTGGCAGAGGGTAAAAACGGCTATAGTTCAAAGATCTACCAGTCTGCCTTTGCAGGCTATTTTCCGGCAGATGATCCGCAATATACCTGTGTTGTAGAAATCGTCAATAAGCCGCATGCAGCACGTTACTATGGCGCAGCGGTGGCAGGCCCGGTATTTAAAGAGATCGCAGAAAGATTGTATACCCTGTTTGTCCGGCGCAATAATCCCAATCATTACGCTGGACTGGATAGCCTGAAAAAGACAGGGGACAATTTCAGTTATGTAGGAAAGACCTCCGCTTTCAAAACAGTCGCCAATACCCTGGGCTGGAAATATAGTTATACGGCCAAAGAGGCCGATGCCGACTGGAGCCGTTTTTATAATAACGATCAGCCCGAGAGTTATCTGGCGCCTTTGGGCAGTGTGCAGGCTGGATTCAGGCAGGGGCTGAAAGGCAATAAAATGCCAGACCTGAGTGGGATGGGCCTCAAGGATGCCTTATATATCTGTGAGGGACTGGGACTGAAAGTCGACGTTGAAGGATTTGGAAGAGTCAGCGGGCAGTCGCTTGCTGCAGGCGTACCTGTAGAAAAAGGCCAGGTGATCCGGCTGGCCTTGGGACAAAGCAAACAACAAGGATAATTAAACAAGATCAGTATAATAGAATAGCAATTGAAAGAGTTACGGGACATATTACATAAAGTGGCACTGGTACAGATTCATGGCAAAACAGACATGACTGTTAAAGACCTGCAGCTGGATTCCAGAAAAGTCCAGCCTGGCAGCGCTTTTATAGCTGTCGCGGGCGTCCAGGCCGATGGTCACAGTTTTATAGAAAAGGCGGTCGGACTGGGAGCAACAGCTGTTATCTGTGAAAGACTGCCGCAAACACTTCATGAAGCCGTCACCTATATAGAAGTCAGAAACAGCCACGAAGCCACCGGTATCATGGCCCATAACTTTTATGATGAGCCGTCCGGAAAGCTGCAACTCGTAGGTGTCACCGGCACAAATGGCAAGACAACCATTGCGACACTGTTATTTAACCTGTTCACTGAGCTCGGTTACAAAACCGGCCTTGTCAGCACGGTGCAAAATAAGATTGGAACTGAGGTCATAGCTGCCACCCATACCACGCCGGATGCTATCCAGCTAAATGCGCTGCTGGCGCAGATGGTGGCAAGTGGCTGCAGCCATGCCTTTATGGAATGCAGCAGCCATGCAATTGACCAAAGACGCATTGCAGGTCTTCACTTCAAAGGAGCTTTATTTAGTAATATTACCCACGACCACCTGGATTACCACAAAACCTTTGACAACTATATCAAGGCAAAAAAAGCATTTTTTGATGGTCTGAGTTCTGATGCATTTGCCCTGTCCAATATTGATGATAAGCGCGGAACCGTCATGTTACAAAATACCCGGGCCAGCAAGCATTATTATGGACTCAAAAACATGGCTGAGTTCAAAGGAAAGATCCTGGAAAACAATCTCACGGGGCTTACCATGCTGGTGGGACAGACCGAAGTCAGTTTTGGTCTCATAGGCACTTTCAACGCGTATAATTTATTAGCAGTATATGGAGCCGCTACCCTGCTGGGCGAGCGCAGTGAAGATGTTTTAAGGATACTCTCGATGATCAGGGGAGCTGAAGGCAGGTTTGAGTATGTCATCAGCCCGGGACAGATCATCGCCATTGTGGACTATGCCCATACACCGGACGCCCTGGAAAATGTGCTCTCTACCATTAACCAACTCAGAAATAATGGTGGTCAGATCATTTCTGTGGTAGGCTGTGGTGGTGACAGGGACCGCACTAAAAGGCCGGAGATGGCAGCCGCTGCCGCTGCACTGAGCGACAGGGTGATACTGACCAGTGATAACCCCAGAAGCGAAGAGCCCTCCGAGATCATCCGGGAAATGGAAACAGGGCTGGACAGTGCAGGCAGAAAGAAGACGATCAGTATTGTGGACCGCAAAGAAGCCATTAAAACAGCCATCAGCCTGGCAAGTGCCGGTGATATTGTTCTGGTGGCAGGCAAGGGCCACGAAAAATATCAGGAAATACATGGCGTCAGAAACCATTTTGACGATAAAGAGGTATTACAGCAAATGTTTGACCTGCTGGATAAATAGGGGCAAAAAAGTATAAAAAAGAAAAACGGTAAAACGAGCAATAACCATCAATACAACATAAATGTTATACAGTCTTTTTACATGGTTAAAACAGGAATTCAATATTGCCGGAGCGGGATTATTTCAATATATCACGTTCCGCGCCGCCATGGCCATACTGTTGTCCTTGTTTATTGCCACTGTTTACGGTAAGCGCATTATCAACCTGCTGTCCAGAAAACAGATCGGAGAGACCGTCCGTGATCTCGGCCTGGCTGGTGAAGCGCAGAAAAAGGGAACACCGACCATGGGCGGTATTATCATCTTACTGGCCATCATCGTCCCTACGCTGCTTTTGGCAGATCTTGATAAGGTATATGTCCGCTTGATGCTATTATGTACGGTATGGCTGGGCGCCATTGGTTTTCTGGACGATTACCTGAAGATCAAATCCCGCAAAAAGGCTCAGCAGAAAGGAGAACAATATAAAAAGAAAGATTCAGACGGGCTGGCCGGCACCGCAAAGATCATTGGTCAGGTGGGACTGGGTATCATAATAGGCGCCACCTTATATTTTAACCACAATGTCTCCATGGAGCGTGAAGTCATTGCTGCCGGCAAGACGACTACTGTAGACATGAGCGTTACCGCCCCCAATGAAACCGTCAGGAAAGTAGATGGGATAGAACAAAAATATGTCAAGGTAAATGCACCTATTACGACCATTCCGTTTGTCAAAAACCATGAATTTAATTATAGCCGCCTGATCAGCTGGATCGGACCAGGGGCGGAAAAATACACCTGGATCGTATATATCCTGATCGTCACCTTCATCATTACCGCCGTTTCCAACGGCTCCAATATGACGGACGGGCTGGACGGGCTGGCGGCAGGCGTGAGTGCCTTTATCGGAGTGGGTCTCGGCATTCTAGTGTATGTCTCAGGTAACTTTCAGATGGCAGGCTATCTGAATATTATGTATATCCCGAATCTGGGTGAGCTTACCATATTTATCAGCGCCTTTGTGGGTGCCTGTATCGGCTTTCTGTGGTATAATGCTTATCCGGCGCAGGTATTTATGGGGGATACAGGTTCGCTGGCACTTGGAGGCATCATTGCCTCACTGGCGATCATCGTACGCAAAGAATTACTGCTGCCTATCTTCTGCGGGATATTTTTTGTGGAGACGCTCAGCGTAATTATCCAGGTGAGTTATTTCAAATACACAAAGAAGAAATACGGAGAAGGCAGACGTGTCTTTTTAATGAGTCCCCTGCATCACCACTATCAGAAAAAGGGATTTCATGAAAGTAAGATCGCCATCCGCTTTTGGATCATAACGGTTTTACTGGTGGTATTTTCAATCGCCACCCTTAAGATCAGATAAAGTAAAACGAAAAAAAATTATTGAACAGTTGCAATAGTGACGACAGAAAACAAACATAGTAAAGCAAAATACACGGTCATCGTGCTGGGTGGCGGAGAAAGCGGCGTGGGCGCCGCTGTTCTGGCACGCACCAAGGGACTGGATGTCTTTTTAAGCGACAGCGGCCAGATCGCACCGCTGTACCAAAGAGAACTGGAGGAGCATGGGGTGCCTTTTGAACAGGGAGGACACAGCGAAGCCTTGATTCTCGAAGCAAGCGAAGTGATCAAAAGCCCGGGGATCCCCGAAAAAAATGAACTGGTCCAAAAGATCAGGGCTAAAAAAATTCCGGTCATCAGTGAGATCGAACTGGCCTATCGCTATAAGGGCAACAGCCGCATCGTAGGAATTACAGGTACAAATGGCAAAAGTACCACCACGAGCCTGATCTACCACATCTGTAAAGAAGCAGCAATGGACGTCGCACTGGTAGGCAATATCGGCATTTCTATCGCCAGACAGGTTGCGCTGGATCCTAAAGCGCTCTATGTGGCAGAGATCAGCTCTTTTCAGCTGGATGACATCGTAGATTTCCGGCCGGACATCGCCATCCTGCTCAACATCACTGAGGACCATCTGGATAGATACGAATATGATATCCAGAAATATATTGAAAGCAAATTTAAAATCGTTCAAAATCAAAAAGCCGGAGATTACTTCATTTATAACATAGATGATCCACTCGTATCCGGTCATTTAAAAAATATTTCCATCTCATCTAACTTATTACCTTTTTCTATGAAACAAGAACTCTCTAAAGGCGCTTACATTAAGAATAGTGAAATGCTGATCAAGCTCCAGGAAGAGCAAGTAAGCATGAATATCTACGATTTTGTTGCATTAAAAGGTAAACACAATCAGTATAACACTATGGCAGCGGGCATAACAGCATCCGTTCTGGATATTCGCAAAGAAAAAATTCGCTCCGCGGTGCAGACTTTTGAGAGTCTGGCCCATCGTATGGAGTTTGTCGCCACCATCCGGGGCATTGACTTCATTAACGACAGTAAAGGAACCAATCTTAATTCAGTATGGTTCGCTCTGGAAAGCATGGAGAAGCCGACGGTGTTGATCATGGGAGGCGTGGATAAGGGTAACGACTACTCCCTGATCGCTGATCTGGTCGGCGAGAAAGTCAAAGCCATCGTCTGCATTGGGCTGGACAACCAGAAGATCGCAGACGCATTCAAAGATATCGTCAGCCCTATTGTCCAGACCACGTCCATGAAAGAAGCCGTTGATGCAGCGTATCATCTGGCCGAAAAAGGAGATACGGTGTTATTAAGTCCCGGCTGTTCCAGTTTTGACCTGTTTAAAAACTATATGGACCGCGGGGACCAGTTTAAGGAAAATGTAAAGAACTTATAAAAAATAAAGCGGGCCGGCACGGGCCCTATACAGTATAACGCACACAGAGAGAGATATATAGCAGAATTTATATGATTAATGATTTATTAGAAATAGAGAACCCATTTAAGGGCATTACCCAAAAGACCAAGGGTGACCGGTATATCTGGGCATCGGTGGCCTTACTGGCGCTAGTCTCTCTGTTAGTCGTATACAGTGCGACCGGATCCCTGGCATATAAGATGAATCATGGCAATACGGAGGTGTACCTGTTCAAGCAAATTGTATTTATTGTGCTGGGGCTGGGCGTTATTTACTTTCTTCACCGCGTCAACTATTCCCTGTATTCAAAAATCGCGCTGATTTGCTATGCGGTATCCATACCTCTGCTCATCTATACACTGTTCTTTGGTGCGGAGATCAATGATGGCAGCCGGTGGATCAAGCTACCTATCATCAATATGACTTTTCAGACCAGTGATTTTGCAAAACTGGCCTTGTTTATGTTTATGAGCCGTCAGCTCAGCCGCAAACAAAAAGTGATCAAGGATTTTAAAAAGGGATTTTTACCCGTCTTTATTCCGGCAGCCATCACTTGTATTCTGATCTTCCCTGCCAACCTGTCCAATGGGCTACTGACAGGAGCTACCGCACTCATGCTGATGTTCATCGGCAGGGTAAGCCTTAAGCATATCGGCCTGGTCATTCTGACCGCACTTATTCCGGTCGCCTTACTGATCGGATCGGCGGCACTGCATCACAGTCAGACCACAGATGCGGCAGGTCATCAGATAACGACAAGCGAAAATTCGGATGGGGTCTTCAAAAGATTCAGCACCTGGAGAAGCCGTGTAGAGAATTTTATGTATTCGGACGATTCAGAAGTACCTTATCAGGTGAAACAATCCAAAATCGCGATTGCAAACGGAAGTGTGCTTTTCGGATTGGGGCCAGGCAACAGCCGTCAGCGCAATTACCTGCCCCAGGCCTATAATGATTTTATCTATTCAATTATTATTGAAGAGTATGGCCTGCTGGGCGGCGTCTTTATCATATTTATTTATCTGGTTTTTTTATTCAGATGTATCCGCATTTTCAGAAAATGCCCCTTTGCATTCGGCGCTTTTCTGGCCCTGGGTCTGAGCTTTACGCTGATCATACAGGCATTGGCCAATATGGCGGTGAACGTGAACCTTATGCCCGTGACGGGGGTGACATTACCGCTGATCAGTATGGGCGGAAGCTCCTTTCTATTCACTTGTGCCTCGATCGGTATTATTCTGAGCGTAGCCTGTAATGTAGAAAAAATGGAAGGCAAGAAGTCGGCTGAGGTACCGGCAGCCGTTCCAAGAGAGAAAATTAAAGCCGTAGCCGTTTAATTAACAAAATGGAAAAAAATAATCACATACATAACAACCCTAAACGCATAATTATCGCCGGCGGTGGTACAGGAGGACATATTTTCCCGGCCATTGCTATCGCTAATGCGCTACGCAAGTCTGATCCGACCATTGAACTGTTATTTGTAGGGGCCAGAGGAAAGATGGAAATGGAGAAGGTGCCTCAGGCTGGGTACGAGATCAAAGGACTGAACATTGCCGGATTTAACCGCAGTTCCCTGCTTAAAAATATCAGCCTTCCTTTTAAACTGATCCGGAGTTTCTTTCAGGTTAAAGAGATCTTTAATCAATTTAAGCCGGATGCCGTTGTCGGCGTGGGGGGGTATTCCACTTTTCCGGTTTTAAGGTCGGCGCAAAAAAAGGGCATTCCGACGTTCATTCATGAGTCAAACAGCTTCGCCGGAAAAAGTAACATTTTGCTGGGCAAACATGCCACAAAGATATTTGTCGCCTCGGAAAACATGGAAAAGTTCTTTCCGAAGGACAAAATCATGATCACGGGCAATCCGGTCAGAAAAATCATTACAGAGTCTACGATCACCCGCGCAGAAGGCATTAAATTCTTCGGACTGGACGAAAATAAAAAGACCATTCTGGCGGTCGGTGGGTCGCTGGGTGCCAGAAGCATCAACGAAGTGATGCTGGCACACCTGATAGACCTGCATGCGCTGAATATCCAGCTGATCTGGCAAACAGGCAAAAATAACGCTTCACGTTATATTATGAGCGGCAAGATGCACAAGAAAAATGTCTGGGTCGATGAATTTATCCAGGAGATCGATAAAGCATACGCCGCTGCCGATATTGTCATATCCCGCGCAGGGGCCATGTCTGTGGCAGAAATGTGTGTAGCCGGCAAACCAACAGTATTTGTACCCTACCCTTTTGCATCCGAAGACCACCAGACAGAAAACGCCATGCGCCTTATCAGAAAGGATGCCGGTGCCATGGTAAAAGACAGCGACGCTCCTACAAAATTATTTGGAGTCGTAACAGATATATTGTTTGATGAGCCAAAATTGCGAAAGTTCCATGAGAACATCAGCCAACTGGCTGTCACCAACGCAAATGAAATAATCGCAGAAGAAATATTAAAATCTATTAAGTGAATCAAGAGCTAAAACATACCACTCAGGAGGCCAAAAGCCTGCACGATTACCGGCAAGTCTATTTTATCGGTATCGGAGGCATTGGTATGAGCGCACTGGCCAGATTCTTTAAAAGCAGGGGCGCCGCTGTCTGCGGTTACGACCGGCATGCGACACCCCTGACCGAGCAATTACAGCGCGAAGGCATCTTAATTCATTTTGAAGAAAACATCTCGTTGATCCCACCAGATACGGACCTGGTGGTCTATACGCCAGCCATCCCGGCAGACAGTACAGAGCTTCAATTCGTAAGAGAAAGCGGATGCAGGGTCGTTAAAAGAAGTGACGTCCTGGAATGGATCACACAGCAGACCTATAATATTTGTGTAGGGGGAAGCCACGGCAAAACATCTATTTCTGCCATGACCGCTCATATACTCAGGCATACCGGATATGGCTGTAATGCGTTTCTGGGAGGCATCGCCGTGAACTATAACAGTAATTTCTGGTCCAGCGAAAAAGCCGTCAGCGTGATCGAAGCGGACGAGTATGATCGTTCTTTCTTAAAACTTTCGCCGGATATTGCCGTAGTTACTGCAATGGATGCCGATCATCTGGATATCTACGGAACACCTGAAGAGGTAGAAAATGCCTATATCGCTTTTACCCGGCGAATTAAACCCGGCGGGCTGCTGATCAGTAAATACGGCCTTACCAGAGACAGCGAACTGGCAGCAGACAATCATCTGCGTTATAGCCGCTTTGACAGGGGAGCAGACATCTATGCACTAAACCTGCGGGTGGAAAAAGGTCATTACGTGTTTGACATTGCTTTTAAAGAGCAAATCATAAAAGAACTCAAGCTTTCTACCGGTGGTCTGCATAATATAGAAAATATGGTGGCAGCTGTGAGTGTAGCCTTATATTTGGGTATCCCGGAAGATAAGATCCGCGCTGCGGTCCAGGATTTTAAAGGAGTTAAAAGAAGGTTTGAATATTACCTGAAAAATGACCGCCATATATTAATAGATGATTATGCGCACCACCCAGAGGAGCTCTCGGCATTAATAGAAGGCGTCAGAAGTCTCTATGACCGCAAACTGACAGTTGTCTTTCAGCCACACCTGTATAGCCGGACCCGGGATCTGGCCACTGAGTTTTCCCAGGCGCTGGACAAGGCAGACGAAGTCATCCTGCTACCGATTTATCCGGCAAGGGAACGTCCCATGGAAGGTGTATCCAGTGAACTGATCTTAAATGGCATGCATTTAGAACAAAAAAGGATACTGAATAAGCAGGCACTCTTGGCCGTTATACAGCAGGAAAACCCTGAACTTATAGTCCTGTGTGGCGCCGGTGACATTGCCGAGCTATTGGTACCTGTTCAACATATTTTGGAGGAGATTGATCGTAAAAATAAATGATTAAAAAGAAGCTCATATTACTGATTTGGTTACTGCTGGGGTTTGGCGCCATGGCACTGTTCTTTATTGGAGCCAGCGCCAAAGACAGTAAATTGTGCATAGACATCAATGTGGAGGTAAGCCGCAAAGCAAGGCAGGTATTCACCGACGTCCAGGGCATCAAGCAAAACATCGCAGAAGCCGGCGGCAAACCAGGTATGCCTGTCAGCCAGATCAATTTAAATCAGATCGAATCCAGACTGAAGCAAAATCCCTGGATCCGCCATATCAAACTATATTTTGACAATGATCAGGTGCTGCAGGCAAGCCTCGAAGAAAGTGATCCTATCGCACGTATATTTACTAACACAGGCAAATCTTTTTACCTGGACAGCGGAGCTAATTTCTTACCGACCAACAGGAATATTGTGGCCCGTATACCGGTATTTACAGGCTTCCCTTCTGACAAAACAGTGCTTTCAAAGCCAGACAGTGCCGTTTTAATGGACATGAAGGCCATTGCGCAGTTTGTGATCCAGGATACTTTCTGGAACAGTTTTATCGCACAAATCGATTATGATCCCGCCGGCGGCTTTAAGATCCTGCCTACAGTGGGCGATCAGGTGATCCGTATCGGCAATGGAGAAGCACTGGAAAGCAAGTTTAACCGCCTGTATAGTTTCTATAAACAGGTCATTTCCCGAACGGGGCTGGACGCGTATGCCCAGATCGATGTGCAGTATCAGGGCCAGGTGGTTGCTGTGCCTGCAGAAAAATCTTCTGCTATAAAAAGAGCGCCGGCCGTTACGGGCAAATCCACGGGGATTCCTCCACCGAAAACGGCCGGCCCCGAAAAAAGCAAAAAAACCCCCATTAAAAAACAACTAAAAACCCATAAATAATGAACGAAAATCTAAACGCACAGCAAAGGAAAATTGCGGAAGAAATGGTTCAGATGTCTGTAGACGGCGATGCTCCGATCATTGTCGGTCTTGATATCGGTACAACTAAAATCGCAGCTATAGCCGGTCGTAAAAATGCACAGGGCAAACTGGAGATACTGGGATTTGGACATGCGCCCAGCAATGGCGTTCAGCATGGACAGGTACTCAATATCGACCAGACGATGCGCGCTATTAATGCCGCATTGGACAATTGCCGGACCAGTAACCCCGATCTGGACATTAATGAAGTATATGTCGGTATTGCAGGACATCATATCAAAAGCCTTCAGACCAGAGGCGATATTGTTCGTCAGAACGCAGAACTGGAAATCCAGCGCGCAGAAATCGAGCAACTCATCGACAACCAGCGCAAAACCTTTATTCCGGCAGGAGATCAGATCATTGATGTGATTCCGCAGGATTTCTATGTGGATAACTTTCAGTTCATCAAAGATCCTGTGGGCTATAATGGCGTGAAAGTTGGTGCTAATTTCCACATTATAACAGGGGACAGAAATGCCATCCGCAATATCAACCGTGCAGTAGAAAGAAGCGGCCTGAAAACGAAGGATCTGGTATTGCAGCCGTTGGCTTCTTCCTCTGCTGTTCTTTGTGACATGGATATGGAAGCAGGCGTTGCGGTGCTGGACATCGGAGGAGGGACTTCTGATCTGGCGGTATTTTACGAAGGCGTACTCAAACATACAGCCGTCATTCCATTTGGCGGTGAAAATATCACCCATGATATCCGTTTAGGACTAGGCGTGCTGAAGCAACAGGCGGAAGCAATGAAAAAGCAATTTGGCTCTGCGCTCACAGATGAAGCCAAGGCCAACGCCTTCATTACCATCCCGGGCCTGCGCGGTTTACCTCCAAGAGAGATCAGTGTAAAAAACCTGGCTAATATCATTCAAGCCAGAATGACCGAGATCCTGGAATTTGTAACCTATCACTTAAAGCAGGTAGGTCTGGACAACCGCAAATTAAACGGTGGCATTATCCTGACCGGTGGTGGTGCACAGCTCAAGCATTTAAAACAATTGACAGAATTCGTTACAGGCCTTAATGCCAGGATTGGTTATCCGAATGAACACCTGGCACCCAATCATATCGAGCAGTTGAAAAACCCTATTTACTCGACTTGTCTGGGGCTGATCCTTAAAGGTTACAGTGATTATGAAAATCACAGCAAGGTTTTCGAAGGATCTAATGTAGTCAAACACAGGACCAGTCAGATCCTGGTCAACGATACACCGCAGCAGCAGTCCCAAGAAATGGAACAGGAAACTGTAGTCTCAAAGCAAAAGGCTCCAGCAGCGCCTAAGCAGCCTAAGGCACCCCGTAAGCCGAATATGTTCTGGGAAAAATTCAAAAACAATCTGATTGATCTTTTCAAAGAAGAAGAAGATCAGGTCATCAAGTAAAACGGGTTACCGCGATAGTTTAGAATTATTTTTAGATATAAAATTGAATCTTTACAGAGAAACACTTAAAAACTACTAACCATTTAAATTGAAACATTATGATCGACTTTGATATCCCAAAGCAAAAGTCATCCATTATTAAGGTAATCGGCGTTGGCGGCGGTGGTGGGAATGCAGTAAACCACATGTTTGGGCAAAAAATAGAAAATGTAGACTTTATTATATGTAACACGGATGCACAGGCTTTGGAAAATAGTGCCATCCCTAACCGGATCCAGCTGGGTCCACACTTAACACAGGGTCTGGGCGCCGGAGCCAACCCATCCATTGGCCGGCAGGCGACTGAGGAGTCACTGGAAGAAATCAAAAGGATTCTGGAAGTCAATACTAAAATGGCTTTCGTCTGCGCTGGTATGGGTGGCGGAACAGGTACCGGCGGCGCGCCTATCATTGCTAAAATTTGTCAGGACCTTGGTATCCTTACCGTAGGTATTGTTACTACTCCTTTCAGCTTTGAAGGTCCCAGAAGAAGGGGTCAGGCGGAAAGCGGCATTAAAGAATTAGAGCCGCATGTAGATACTTTACTGGTCATCAGTAATGACAAACTCCGCATGCAGCACAAGAACCTTAAAATGCGTGAGGCATTTGGTAAAGCCGATGATGTACTTTCCACGGCTGCTAAATGTATCACTGATATTATTAACTCTAACGGACAGATCAACGTTGACTTTGCCGATGTATGCACCGTCATGCGTAAAGGTGGGGTTGCCATCCTGGGCAGCGCCGTAGCAGAAGGGGATAGCAGGGCACAGACTGCTATTGAAGACGCAATTAACTCTCCGCTACTCAATGACAGCGATATCAGCGGCGCCAAATGGATCCTGCTGAACATCAATACCAGTGAAGGCGACTTTGAATGCGGTACGGACGAATTTGAACTGATCAATGATTTTGTCCGCCAGAAAGCCGGTGATGAAACCGATGTTATTGTTGGTATGGGTATAGATGAGACCCTGGGTAAAGGTCTGGCCGTAACGCTTATCGCTACTGGCTTTGAGCACAAGAACCCCTTTGATAAAGATGTGACAAAGAAAGTAGCCGAGAAAGATAAAGTGCTCTTTACGCTGGATATGCAGGAAAAACCACAGCCTGTAGCAAAGCCGATAGCGGCGGCTGCACCTGAACCTGCACAGCAGACTGCTCAGCAAGCCACACCCGCCGAGCAGCAGCAGCAGCCGGCACCTCAGGCAGCTGCTCAGGCGCATCAATCTGAAAGCGAAGCGCTCACTCCGCGGTTGGTGGAGGAGCAGGCACCTGCAGAAAAGCAGCCGGTAGCTGAACCACAACAGATCAGCGAAGAGACTTCACAGGTGGTGCATTTTACTCTGGAGTCAGAACCAAAGGCTGAACAACAGCCGCCGGCAGTCCAAGCGGCCCCCACTCCTGCGCCTTTAGAGCATGCGACTACCACTGCCGCTCAAACGCCGGTTCAGCCGCAGCAAGCGCAACCCGCGCAGGCACCTGAACTCCAGTTCGGCTATAGTGAAAAAGAAGCGCCTAACTCAGAAGAGGCCCAGCCGGCCGCGCAAGTCCCCGGCTTTTTAAACAAGCCTGCTAATATCTATGCACAGCAGGCGTCTAAACCGCAGCATGCCTACGTGCAACAACCGGCCCAGCCTGAGCCGCAGCCAGCGCAGCAGCAGCGCCCTCAGCAGGCCTCTCAACCTCCGGTGCAGCAGCCTGCCGCGCAGCAGCAGTATCCACAGCAACAGCCCGTTCAACAGCGCCCTGCAATGAACAGCATTCCGAACCTTCAACAAGAAGAAGAAATGCAAATTGTATATAAGGAGGCACCTCAACCGGTTGCCGGGCCGAACCACCCCGGCGCGCTGGGCGGAGATCAGGATCTTTCTGAAGAGGAACTGAAAAGAAGAAAAGCAGAAGAAAGAATTCAAAAACTACGCAATCTCTCCTATAATGTTCAAAGCGGAGATCCTAATGGTGAATTCGACGCTGTTCCGGCCTACGTACGGCGTAATCTGGAAATGCTGGGTGGCGCGGAAAGCAGTGCTGCCGAGAATTACTACAGCAAATATACCGTCAATAAAGACGAGAAAGAAGGCTCCAGCATCTCCAGCCTGAATGCCTTTTTAGAAGGGAAAAAGCCGGATTGATCCACTTATCCATTGCTTAATTTTTTGGTTTAAATGGTTTTTAGTTGTAAGGTCCCTCTGCCACGGCAGGGGGACCTTTTTTTAGAGAATTTAAAACGGAAACACCGGCTAGAATACCATATAATTAATTCAATATCAATTTACTAAACAAAAAACACCCTAAATAGTCTACTAATTTAGTAGATTTATTTGGTCAAAATAAATAAACCCCCTACTTTTGTGTTGTTGTTCTTAGAGCGTTGGTAAAAACATTTGATCAATCCTTTTTTTAGCAGCTGTAAGCATCAGGCATATTTATTATATGCATTTTTTTAAACCATATAGTCTACTAAATAAGTAGACTATTAAGAAGATTAAAAATGTCCATTTCGTATTATATAGATATAAGGTCAACCCTGGCACGATGTTGTTTTACCTTCTGAAAGGAATCAACCGCTATTTGACATTGGGTAAACCTACCCATTACTTATTAAAATAATACATCATGTACAACAACACAGCCAGAATCAATAAATATGTCCATCCTTTTAAACAAGTCTTAGAAGGTGCACAAACCCTCAGCAACTATTATGGATATACGCCCTTAAAAAAGGGAGATTACCTGCCCGAGATCGCACACCCCGCCAGTCATATTCTGTTCCCCGGCGGCAGAGAAAATAAAAATCAACTTGGAGACATCACTCCTGTTAATCTAAAGGATCTTAGTATAGAAAACCGTCCGCTGGTTATCTTATTCCGCCCTACTTATCATCAGCAGATACTCCCTCATATTGAATTACTGGAAACATTACAAAAAGACATTCAGGTCATGGGAGGATCGCTTCTGATCATTTCAAATGCCGGTATAAGGGACCTGGGAAGACAACTACAGGAACACAAAGCGCTTTGGGTACTTTCCGATCCGCATAACAGTGTGGCGGAGCAGTTTGGATTGTTTACACCCGATAACCCCATCGGTGACTGGCTCTCCGGCATTGATGACAACATCCCTTTACCCGCATTCTATCTGGTACTACCCAATGGAGCCATAGGCTATCATTATGTAGATTATAATTTCAGAACCTATCAGGGAAGTGCTGATGAAATATATCAACAGGGGTTTGTCCGCCAGCTACTTACACAGATTTATCAAAACAGCCAGGCACTTCGCCGACCAGGAAAAAGAGCTTATGTTATATAATCCGAAGTACAATTATTTAAAATAAAAGGGGTTCTATTAATCGGAAGAGCTGTCCCGGATATGATGGGATGGCTCTTTTTATCCCGCTTCCTATTGGACCGCTCCCACCATGCTCAGGCTACAATATTTTTTATCAGGTGTCGCCGTAATGCTCGTTTTGGCCGCTAATGTGAATCGTGTCTGCGCTCAGCACGAAAACCGGAAAGTGGCCCAGCCGGTCCGTTTTTTTGCTGATTCGGTTCCGGAACTGTCTCATAATACGCCGGGTATTGTTATTGTAAAAAGTACGCCTCAGCTGCCTGCCTCTCTGCTGTACAAGATGGCTGTCGTTTCTGCTTTACAAAAAAAATATGCTGCGGCATTAAATATATTTGCGCGTATCTCGGGGACAGGGCAAAAACAGGAAGCGGCGTTAAATATGGCTAATCAAACGGATGAACATCCCCAGGGTCCCAGCAGAGCCCTTCACGGCTCCACAGCACAGGCTGATACAACCAACAGGCAGCTTCATTCACTCCAAGACCCGGCACTCATTGGGGGCGCCTTGTTAGCCTCTAACTGGGACAGCCTGCTGATAGCCTGTCAGGAAGCTTATGCCAAAGCGGAAAATACAGCGCCTTCCCGCCCGGTTAAAATAAAAAAACTTCTTCACGCTTTTGATGATCATAAAAAGGCCAGTGCCTATGGTCTGTTTCTGCACGTAAAGCAGCCTGTTGCGGGAAAAAGAAAACCGTTCAAATGGTTTGGCACTGTGGGTCATAGTTTTATTACACTCATCAAGTACAATCAGGATGGCAGTTTGGTATCCAGGACCTTCGGATTCTATCCCAAAAAGCATTTCCTGCTACAAGCGACACCTGTCCTTCCCTGGGCTGCATCAGACTATAAGAACGACTCTTTGCATGCCTGGGATGAATCCTTAGGAACGCTAATTACCGAAAGCACATTCCATAAGATTATCAGAGCAACAAAAAGATTTGCCCGCAGACCCTATCATCTCAGCCATACCAACTGTACAGATTTTGCCCTGGGCATTGCTTCAATTGCAGGGATCCATATAGAGGCAACCAAAGGCTCCTGGCCCATGGGAAGTGGTAATGACCCTGGCGACACAGGACAAAGCATACTGGAAAAAAAATATCACGCCGATTCAAACAATCTTCTTTTTGTGTGCCTCCCGGACCTTATGACACCGCTACTGAGCCAGAATTGACCTAACTAATCCATTACCCTTACTCCCTTTTGCCACAGGTTATGCTGCTGCGAACCATCTGCTTAATATATGCACCCCCTCTTAATTAAATCGTCATTGTCGGGTTCAGCGGCATTTATGTCCGTTTGAGCTGTTTGCTTCTATGAAAACCTCCCGGGCAGGCGCAACTTTGTGTTATCAACAAAAACAAAATTCAAAATCATGAACTACAAAACATCAAAAACAGTCTATTACGCCGGGGTCATCTTAATCTCCCTATGGTTTGGAACCAGCGGTTTTTGTGAGTTAACCAAAAACCCGTTGGTATGGGACATCACTTTGCAGTTAGGCTATCCTTCTCACTTTATCTACATCCTGGGAATCGCTAAACTATCGGGCGTTATCGTTCTTTTGCTCCCCGGCCGCCTGTTGCGGTTAAAAGAATGGGTATTTGCGGGCATTTTCTTTGACATCCTTTTTGCCTTCTTCTCTAAAATTGCCGTCCTCGGCTTCCCGGCTACGATCGACGCCATTATCGCCTTTATTATCATCTCTGTAACGTATCTACAATACAGGCGGCTCTATCCTGCCCTGTATTCCAATCGGGTAAAATCTTAACCCATCAAACTAAGTATTCAAATAAACTTCTCTCATAAAATTTTAAAATACAAAATCATGAAAGCTATTACTTTAAAACAAAAAGTACAAATCGCCTCTTTATTCATAGCCCTGCTGTGTGCAGCCACTGTCTATGGCACCAATTTCCGGCAATCCGGCAATGACTCCATCTCCAACACCGTCAAGCAGGTGAAAGCAGGCCTCTTAAATGTTGGATACATCGAAGCGGGACCCGCCGACGGTCAGCCAGTAATCCTGTTACATGGATGGCCCTATAGTATTGAGAGCTACGGTGAAGTAACTAATATCTTAGCCAAAAAAGGCTATCACGTCTATGTGCCTTATGCAAGAGGCTTCGGATCTACCCGCTTTCTGTCCGAAAAGACGCCACGCAGTGGTGAACCTGCCGCCCTCGCACAGGATCTGCTGGACTTCATGGATGCACTTCATATCCAAAAAGCGGTCCTTGGTGGGTTTGACTGGGGTGCCAGGACAGCAGACATCATCGCGGCACTTCATCCTGAACGGTGCACGGCGCTGGTGGCCGTCAGCGGCTATCTTATTGGCGACCCTGAATCCGGCTCAAAACCACTCGCGCCTAAAGCAGAACTTGCCTGGTGGTATCAGTTCTACTTTGCCACGGCACGTGGTGAACAGGGGTATAGAGAAAATACGAAGGATTTTGCAAAACTGATCTGGCAGCTGGCCTCCCCCAAGTGGAACTTTGACGACAATGCCTTCAATAAGGAAGCAAGCGGCTTTGACAATCCTGATCACGTAGCCATTGTAATCCATAATTACCGCTACCGCTTAGGCCTGGTTAAAGGCGAAAAATCCTACGCCGGAATCGAATCGAAAATAGGCGCCCTACCCGATATTAAGGTTCCGACTGTTACTTTAGAGGGCGATGCGAATGGAGCACCCCATCCTGCCCCCGGTGCCTACCGGAATAAATACACCGGTAAATATGCACACCATACTATTGAAGGTGGCATTGGTCATGACCTTCCGAAAGAAGCACCTGCGGCATTTGCTGAAGCAATCAGTGAAGCAAGCCTTCTGGCAAAATAGCAGCAGACACAATTACTGCAAAAAGTGGCGGTTGAGTTTAATTCAACCGCCACTTTTTGTTATCAGCGCAGCAATATGCAGTCCCATTTAGCGGTTCTCCATCCAGGCCAATAATTTAGGGGCTTTCTCTTTATTGACAAGTATTTTTTCTTTCGTATCAAACAACAGTCTGACATATAGCTTACGCATGAAAAACGGCTCCACCTGTTTAATAGCTTTAAAATTCACCAGGTATTGCCTGTTGGCCCTGAAGAATTGCTGTTCAGCCACCTGAGAAGCCACCTGATCCAAAGACAGATTAATAACATACTCCTTTTGATCAAAGCTCATAATACAAGTCGCGTTATGCTGCACATAAAAAAATGCAATCGTGTCTGTAGCAATCGTTATATACTTCTGCTGGTGAAACACAAGAAAGCTGGACTTGCCTGCCGGCACCGTTAATCTGGCAATTAAATCTGAGAAATCAGGCGGTGTGTTAGCTTGATAAAACCGGCTCAGCTGATCTGCTTTACCCAGCGCGCTTTGAATATCCTCCGCGGAAAATGGCTTCAGTATATAATCAATGCCATTTTGTTTAAAGGCCTGAATTGAATATTCATCAAATGCGGTGCAGAAGACAACAGGGGCAGAGACATCCACTTGCTTAAAGATCTCAAAAGATAATCCATCAGCGAGCTGTATATCCATAAAAATAAGATCCGGCAAAAGCGCGCCCGAAAGCACCTTTACTGCCGAATCAATACTCTGACATTTACCAATAATGGTGGCCCCCGGCTTTTGTTCCATAATTATTTTTTCAAGGGAAGCCGCAGCCCTTGGCTCATCTTCAATAATGAGGATTTTCATATATGATGGGAAGTTTAATTTTGAAAGTATAAGTATCCTCGTTGATCTCTACCTGCTTTTCAGTCAAATGCCTGTAGCGCAGGCGGATATTTTCCAATCCCACCCCAAGGGAATGATGTTCTCCCGCTTTTAATTGAATGGGGTTCTCCAGGACAAGCTGATCCCCTTCCCGGTACAAACTGATCTTCAGGGGCCGGTCTTCAGAAACGATATTATGCTTCAGGCAATTTTCAATCAGCAATTGAAGGCTGAAAGGAGGAATAAGCGAAGAAGGCGCCTGACCATCCAGTTTATTGATAAAAACAAACCCTTCCCCGAATCTGGCTTTCTGCAGATATAAAAAGGCCTCCACGATCTGCATTTCTTCCTTTACCTTTATCAAATCCAGCTTCCTGCTCTCCAGTGTAAATCTATAAAAATTAGAGAGCTTAATAATAAAATCAACCGCCTCTTTCTCACCACTCTCTACCATGGATTTTAAGGTATTCAGGCTGTTAAATAGAAAATGCGGATTAACCTGTTGCTTTAATAGTTCGTATTGCGCCGCCAGGTTATCATTTTTCATCTGCTCCAACTGCATGGTAATATGCCGGTTCTCATAGTTTTGCTGCAGTAAATGCAAAATGGTATAACATATAAGGTTGATCAACAAACCACGGACCTCGATCATCAACATAACGGGTCCGAAATTGATATGGGATAAAATCAACTGTTGCAACCAGGCCAGGCCAAACATAATAACAATACCGATCCCAAAAGTGATAAACAGACGCCTTGTGGAAATCTGTTTTTGCGGGGACTTTTTGCCATACCAGGAAAATACAAATAAGTTAACATACCACATAACGATGGCAAATGCTGATGTCAAAACAGCATTTACGATCGCCTCTGCCATATTAAAGCTGTGTTGTGCCAGCTGTGGCACGGAAGAAAGGGCCCCAAGAATAATAGAGCTTGTCCAGATGACAGCAGGGGAAATTTTTAAATCAGAGGTTTTCATCTGGTGCATATTAAATGATATGCCGTTGGCATAATGAAGCAAGTTAATCGATTTTATGGGAAAACAACAGACCGCTTGCCTAAAATTTCAGCCACCCTTTGAGTGACTGCTAATCGCTGACCGCCTGCGGCCAGGGGGCTGCTGCCACTTACTAAGTGATAATCCCATCCGGCAACTCCGTTTTTTGGATGACGCATGGTTATCTTTTCTACCGATTTAACGCGCCCGTTGATATAGCTGCCATACCAGTATTTATTATTCTGCTGCTGATAAGTCACCACCGTAAGCTCCTCTCCTGCATGATGAGTGCCACTTCTGGAATTTGCGTTTTGAATGGCGGCCGTATTTCCATATACCACGCTCATGGTACGGGTGTCCCGATTGGCGAAAACAGTATACACCAGCGCTCCATGCGCATCAAATACCTCGCGTCTGTCATCGCCACCACCCGTGTGGCGGCAGCCCGCCAGAACAACGATCGTTATAAATAACTGTGCAATACGCTTCATGATAATCATTTTAAAAGATTTAGAATTGATTTACAGCCAGCAGCTCTCCATTGGGTAAAGGAATATTAAAGACATACCCTGTCTCGCCGGCGGCTTTATGGCAGTTAAAACAAGCCTGGTTAAAAGAGGCATTTTCTCCATAAGGCACTCGCCCCATGCCGTTAAACTTTGCAAACCCCCATCCCTGGCTGTCCTTGAACCGTTTACTGTCTTTTTCCATAATCTGTACGTTGTTGAATTTACCTGGAAGAATATCTCCATTTTTTTCTTCAATGATATCCCAGACGACTTTAACAATAACACTTCCCTCCGGCCACGGTTTAACCTGGTTGTTTCTGACGGCCGCTGCCGCTACCGGGTTAGCATACACAACACGTATACTCCGGTTATTATCAAAGCGGTTGGTTGTACTGATAACCTGCCAGTTTCTAAAGTCTTTTACATAGGAAACTCCATTAGCGGCTACCGGCAGTTCTTCCTTTGGATCCTTAAACCTCGTCTCGGCCATGGCTCCGTCTTCAATTGCAGCCGCATGAATTGCAGCGCTGTCGTGATAAACGGAGGGATTCAAGGATCTGGCATAGTCTTTAAGTACATTGACATCTGCGGAAGAAAGCCTGGCAGAACTATGTAAGAAGATGTAAGACGGGAGTGGCATTTTATGATCCAGGACCATATTGACCATTTCCCAGACAAAGCCCTGCTGCTGGGCAGGGGTTAATGTGTCAAAGGTAGAAAAATTAAACCTGGACCTGGCTGTCTGCACCTCACTGGCTACTACCCAGGAAAACGGAGCGACCCGGGACTCCCAGCTGGGATTGGTTTGATTAGAGTGACAATCATAACAGGCACGCTTTAAGATTTCCGCTACGTCCTTAGGGGCTTTAAACGGATGTGTTACAGGAGGGTTGGAAACAGAGGGGCCGATAAACTGGATCCCGATAAACACGATCACCAACACACCCAGCACTCTATAGATGGCTTTGGAAAAAATTAATTTTAACTGTTGCATGGCCTGATAATTTTAGAAAACAAAAATAAAGGCATTAAAAACCTGCCCGAGGCACCAAAAGCGTGAACCGGGCAAAAAGACCAGCGAACCGGACAAATGCAGGCGTTACAAATTAAGCAGGCGCCTTCTTGCTGCAAGAGAAAGGGCCTCCTCATCCCTGCCGGTCTGAGAAGGCGCCTGTCTTCCTCTCAATTTATGTTTAAGCGGTCTATATCGTCACCGCAATCTCCACATTGATGTTACCCCTTGTTGCCTTGGAATAAGGGCAACTGTTATGCGCCGCAGTAACCAGCGCCTTCGCCTGGTCAGCAGAGAGTCCGGGTAGTATGACATTCAACCTGGCCTGTAAGAAAAACCCGTCTGCGCCCGTTGACAGGTCAACCTCTGCCTCGACTGCCGTTCCTTCGGAGAGTTTTACACCTAAACGGGAGGCGTTTAATCGCATTGCGCCAATAAAACAAGCAGACCATCCTGCAGCAAATAACTGTTCGGGATTCGTCCCTTCAAGGCTGCTTCCGGGTGTCCCGAGCTTTGTCTGAAGCCGGTTGTCACTGCTGCTGGCAAAGCCGTCTCTGCCACCCGTGACATAGGTTTTACCGGTATAAAGTACTTTTTGAACATCATTGACTTTACTAGTCGTTACCTGAATTTTAGTTTGTGTTTCCATTTTATTTAATTTTTAATTTGATTTAAATAATGTCTGCGCGGCTTGCTGCCCAGATTCTCCCCGTTTGCGGATCCTGTAAAAAGCTCACGGCGTCCCAGTCTGTCTGATTAAACTGGCGGGGCAGCCGGACAGTTACGTCGCCGGTTTTATCCTTATCAATGGTAAAGGTTTGGAGATCCCGTACTATCGCAGCATGGGAGAGCGTGCGGCCTTCATTTTCACCGCGTAATACGTGACTGATGGCATGCTTTTGAACGACGGCCACAACCAGTTTGGCATTCTGAGTGTTTCCCTGAATCTGGTAATGCAGCACTCCTGTATCACCGGCTTTTTTTAAGTGAACTGCCAGGGTGGCTTCCGCCTTAGCACTCAGCGCCTGACGGATGCCTCTGCTTACAAACTGCTCATCAGAACCAATACCCTCTGAAGTGCCATTGATAACCAACTGTGGGGTATACACCTGAGCGGAAAAGTTTCGGCTATACTGGTATTGTCTTGTTGAGAACCGGTGGTCACTAAATGCATCTTTCCAGCCCTGACGATCCCAATAGTCAACATGATAGGCCAGCACGTACACAGGCTTTCCGACAGATGACCGGTCTATTTGTTCCAATAAAGCTTCTGCAGGCGGGCAGCTTGAGCAACCCTCAGAAGTAAATAACTCAAGCACGGCAAACCCCGGAGCGATCGTTTTGGCTGCAGGACTCTTTTGGGCAGATAATCGCAGGGAAGCAACAAAAAGCAAACAAAGCGTCGCAACCAGGTTCATAATTTTTTTTGTTGATTTCATAATATATTGTTTTTATGAGATCAAAATTAGCGGACTGCAACGCTCCTGAAAAGGTGTAGTAGGCTCAAGCGGACAAAATAGCGGTTAAGCCGGAACCCAGGCACCCTGAAATAAAAATCAATGCTATAAAGTCATCCCACCGTCCACGATAACTTCTGTCCCGGTGATAAAGGAGGCATGATCTTCACAGAAATAACTGACCAGCCTGGCAATATCTTTGACATCACCCATTTTCTTCAATGGGATAGACGCCGTCAATTGCGCATTAACATCTGCTAATTGCTCTTCGCTCAGTCCGGCCTTTTTCATGATTTCTGTTTTGTGCGGACCCGGGCTCACAATATTTACCCGGATCTTCCTGTCGGCTAATTCCGCGGCAGCCGTTTTAGCAATTGAATTCAGGGCAGCCTTGCTGGCCTGATAAACGGAGCTCCTTGCCTTGTGCGTGGAGGCCACAATGGAAGATAATATGACAACGGATGCACCTTCTTTTAATAAAGGGATAAACCTGCTCAATGTAAAATAAGCTCCTTTAAAGTTGATGTTCATTACGTCATCAAAGTTATCCTCACGGGCATCCTCGATCAGAAGTTGTGTGCCGGTAATCCCTGCATTAATAAAAAGAATATCCAGCCGGCCATATCTGGATTTGACCTCTTCATAAAGCCTGTCCGTATCAGCTAAGTTAGCCTGATCAGCTACCATCGCCACCCCACCTATCTGTTCAGCCGCCTGCTGAATTGCCTCTGCCCGCCTGCCGGTCATGATCACTGTTGCGCCTTCATTAGCGAGTTCAGCAGCCGTAGCATATCCAATTCCGCTGTTGCCACCGGTAACCAGGGCCATCTTGTTTTCAAACTTTTTCATAATTTATAAATTTCAGGCAAAATTATAAATGTATTGGTATACTTTTGTAACTGGTATCACTAAGTATATCAAAATTTATCATGGCAATAACCAGAGACCAGCAGGCGGAATTAAAGGCCCTGCAGAATACGCTTTATTTTATTGGCGGCAAATGGCGGATACCTGTCATTAATTCCATCTGTAACGGCAACAGACGATTCAGAGAAATTGAGCGAAGCATCCCGGGAATTACCACCAGGATGCTGTCTAAGGAATTAAAAGATATGGAACTCAATAAGCTGGTCAAAAGAAACGTTTATTCAGAGACACCTGTATTAATAGAATACGAGCCCACGGAGTATTGCCGCACCTTTGGTAAGATCATTCAGGAAATGATCCACTGGGGGCAGGCCCATGATAAGTTCATTAAAAAAAAGTGAAACAGACCATCCCTAAAAACAGAAATCTTAAACTAAATCTACGCCGTTAAGCCTGCCAGAAGTAATGGAGCTAAGGCAAAAGCTGTGATTTTATCCTATTTTAGCCATTGAAGTATGTCTTCAAAAATGCAATATCATCATCATCAACCTGAATCCGGCTTACAGTTGTATGTCGATGGGTTCTGGTCTCTGAACTATGGCGGCAGCCATCCAAGAGAAGTGATCTTATTGCCGGATGGCAAGATAGATCTTTTTCTTTCCTGGTCACGCAACGAGTCCTTTCACATCAGCTTATTAGGGCTTACCACCCTTCCCGAGAAAATATTACTTCCGCCTGGCCTGCACACTTTCGCCATTAGTTTTCATCCATTGGCCGTTGAGTATCTGCTGGGCCGGCCGGTGGCCGGCCTGTTGAATAGCGGAATCAGGATGCCGGATGATTTCTGGGGATTTAGTGCACAGGACGGGGTAGACTTTGAAGGGTTTTGTCAAAAAGCAACACGTAGCCTGAAGGCCATGTTAGCTCAGCCGCCGGACCTAAGGAAAGTGAGAATGCAGCAGCTGTTGCTGGACAGTAAGGGAAATACGTCAGTGCAGCAAGTGGAAAATTATTGTTATATGTCCACCCGCCAGTTAAATCGGTACTGGATGAAGCACCTGGGGATGCCGCTAAAGTCCTATCTTCAATTGCTTCGATTCAGGGCTGCTTTTCCCGACATAAAAAGGGGGAAATTGTATCCGCAGGGCAATTATGCCGATCAGTCTCATTTCATAAGGGAGGTCAAGCGCCTTTCAGGCCATTTACCGAAAGAACTGCTCAAAAATCAAAATGACCGATTTATACAATTTTCAGTGCTGGACTAGGTATAATTTTGCCCTTCATTAAAAGTTCTGCGAACATGTTAGTATCAGGCAAACAAGTTGCAATCATCGGTGCCGGTCCCGGAGGACTGACACTGGCAAGATTGCTGCAGTTAAAAGGCGTGGATGTGACTCTTTATGAAAGGGACGCATCGCCCGGTTTCAGGCAACAGGGCGCCACGCTGGACCTCCACGAAAATGCCGGATTAAAAGCGTTGGCCGCTGCCGGCCTGACAGACGCCTTTAAGGCCAGCTACCGGCCCGATGCCGGAAGACTGCGGGTGACAGATAAGACAATGCATGTATACCTGGATGATCATTTATCAGGCGAAGGATATACAGAGATCCGCCCTGAAATCGACCGGGGTCCGTTGAGGGACCTGCTTGTCGAATCATTACGACCTGGCACAATATGCTGGGACCATCACTTCTTGTCTATGGAAAAAAACGGACGGGAAGGAGGCTGGACCATTTATTTTAAAAACGGCACTTCTGTAAAGGCTGATATTGTGATTGCAGCTGATGGCGCCAACTCTAAAATAAGGCCCTACCTTACCGGTATTCAACCTGTTTATTCAGGTATTACCGTGATAGAGGGAACTATAAAGCAGGCACAGGACAAGGCTCCGGGTTTATGGAAATTAACTAAGGGAGGCAAGGTCTTTATGCTGGACCAGGAAAAATCTGTGGCAACCAGCGCGAAGGGAGATGGCAGCCTTACTTTCTATTTCGGGCTTAAAGTAGCAGAAGACTGGGTGACTACCTGTGGTATTGATTTTCAGGATGAAGAGCGTATAAGCACCTGGTTAAGCAGGGAATTCTGGAACTGGAGTCCTGTATTGCAGGAACTGCTGACATCCGAACTGCCGCTTTTCCCCAGGGTGATGTGTCATTTTCCGCCGGATCAATACTGGCACAGCCAATGTGACCTGACCCTGATCGGAGACGCTGCGCACCGGATGCCGCCCTATGCAGGTGAAGGAGCCAATATGGCGATGCTAGATGCCTTGCAGCTAGCTGAAGCATTAACTTCCGGGGATTCTCCAGATTTGTATACAGCGATCGCGGCTTATGAAAACGATATGCTTAAAAGAGCGGCCGTCGCCACCGAGGCGACCTTAGACAATACGCGACGTCTACATAGCCCTGATGCAATTGAGCAAATACAGCTGATTATGCAGGGAAGTTAAAAACCTGGCTGGCAAAACAGCGATGTACAGGTGTTTTATATGCACACGTGTTATTTACCAAAAACATTGTTTGTCGAAAAGCCCCTGTGTATACTGCTACAGTAGATGCCTGTTGAATACCCTTGAGCTGTCAGGGGCCGCGCATATTCTTTCAGCAGCAAGCCGGCTGGCAGGCCCCACAGGCGAATCGGCATAGCTGCAGGCAGTACCGGAGGCCAGCAGAACCATGCGGGAAAGTCGCTTTGTTCACCACCTCCCTGCCCCGTTGCCTGTCAGAACAGATGCATGCATATAGTCAAAATTACTTTCGCGATTGACTATTGTTCTCTTTCATTTTCTTTCTTCCTTCATTCAACCCAATATCATATAATTCTGTCATCATTTTTATCAGTTCCGGATCAGCCCTTTCGGGTGCGCCGTTCACCGGAGATTGTGGGTCATATTGAAGATTTAATGCCGCAAATTCTGTGTAGGTCTTTCCTTTTGTACATAATATCATAGCCAGTCCCATATCGATTCCGGCAGAAACGCCTGCGGCCGTCCAGTATTTTCCGTCTCTTACATATCTTCTGTTCTGGTAATTGGCACCATACTTCTTTAACATTTCTGGCCCTCTATACCAGTGTGTTGTTGCATTTCTGCCTTTGAGCAGGCCCGTTGCGCCCAATACCCAAGCACCAGTACACACGCTTGAAGTAAAAGTAGAAGTACTGTCGATTTTCCGAATCCAATCTAAAACTTTTTGATTTTTAGTTAACAAGCGGGTTGTTTGTAAACCGCCCGGAATAACAAGTACATCTAAATGCGCAACTTCGTCAATGGAAGTGTCCACCTTATAACTATTACCCGTTCCGGAAACAATAATTCCTTTTTCAGGCGCAATGAAAAATACGTGTGTTCCCATTACGCTACTAAAGTCAGATTGAATTCCGATGGCATCCAGATCAGCAAAATCATCATACACTAAAATACCTACTGTTTTTATGTTGTAGGATTTGTTTTCTTCATTGTTAATTGTTTGTTCGATGCTGTAATACTTGTTTTTAACAGAGGTATGGTCTTGACCATACATGTAACCAGACGTAAAAATCAGTAAAACCATAATTGCATAAGTCTTTCTCATTTTTCATTTTTTATAGTTATTAAATCATTCATTAAGGCGCTAAATCATTTGGTAAAGAGGCATTTTAGAATGCAAATAGAAAAATGCAGGTTATTTATCTCTATCTATGTTTTGATAAATGCCTGCACTTTTCATTTCCCCGTTTTACTTCTTATTTGCGAGCAGACTGCATTACTCACGGCAAAAGGGGGTTACTGAAAATCAAAACATTTTAACGGGTCATGCATCTATTTGCAGATTGTCCATATATTTATATCCGCTACCGGTATTAAGTAATAACACACGTTCCCCGGCTTTTATCCAATTGTCTTTATGCAATCGCTGAAATGCGGCCCAAAGCGCGGCTCCCTCCGGGGCAATCAAAAGCCCCTCTTTGGCTGCCATTTGTTTCAATGCAGATAATATATCTGCATCCGAAATACTGACTGCTGTCCCTGCGCTAATACGCAAAACATCCAAAATAAGATTGCTTGCAAATGATCTGGGGACTCTCAGTCCATTAGCGATGGTATAGCCCCCGTCATAAGATGTTGCTTCACAAAGATGTTTGTGAAAAGCTGTAACAATGCCGTTACAACTTGTCGATTGTACGGCCACTATCCGTGGAAGGCAATCTGGCAACCACCCTAAGATTTGCATTTCCTCAAAAGCTTTCCAGATACCAAGCAGCCCGGTTCCTCCTCCTGTCGGATATAAAATCACATCTGGCATTTTGCCCCGAAATTGTTCAGCGATCTCGTAGCCCATCGTTTTCTTTCCTTCCAAACGGTAAGGCTCCTTTAGCGTAGAGAGCTGGAACCAGTCATATTTCCGGGATAACTCCTGACAGACTGCACCGCATGCTGCAATATTGCCTTCAACTTCTGTCAGCTGCGCACCGTATAAACGGCATTCATCCTTAAAGATTTTGGGTGTTTCTTTAGGCATAAAAATGTGTGCCTTCAGGCCACCTCTGGCCGCATAGGCAGCTAATGCGCCGCCCGCATTACCCGCCGTTGGCACCGCAATGGCTGACAGGCCCAACTCCTTGGCTTTAGACACAGCTACACTGATTCCCCGGGCTTTAAAAGAGCCTGTTGGATTAGCAGCCTCATCTTTCAGCCAGATTTCATTTTCCGTATATCCAATAGACAGGTTATTTAATTTAATCACCGGGGTCAGCCCTTCTCCAAGGCTTATGATGTTAACGGGGTCCTGAACGGGGAGAAAGGATGAATATTTCCAGATACTATGTATATGACCAGTGAACCCGGAACCGAAACTTGTATTAAGCGGCAGCTCATATTCTGCGTACAAGGTGGACTTGCAATCTGGCTTTGTGCAAACGGTCTGAACATGATGAGGTTCATATAAACTGCCGCACCGGGGACAGCATAGGTGTTTAATATAACTGGCCATTTTGTTTATTATTTGTGTGCAAAGCTAAGTACAAATAGCAGCCTTGGCCTATGCTAAAAATGGATAATGCATCTGTGAAAAGAATACCGGCCAGACTGTTAATTTAGTAATCAAAAGTGCAGCTTTTACTATCTTTACATTCTTAACTTTAATACGACGTGTTATCCCAAAGTCATCAGATTTTTCTAAAAGTGGCGCATCTGCTAAGCTTTTCCAGGGCTGCTGAAATACTCTATATTAGTCAGTCTGCTGTAAGCCGGCATATTCAGGCACTGGAAACGCATTATAATTGTGCCCTCTTTGAGCGTAGCGGCCGAGATATAAAACTCACCGATATTGGGCTAAAGATTGCAAACCACCTCAATGACGCTATGGATATTCAGCGAAAACTCGAATATGAAGTCAGCTCCACCAGGCAGGCCACTGAGGCCAGTGGCAGTCTCATCCTAGGCAGCAGTACCACTGTTTCCCTGTATATATTGCCCGGGATATTATCTGAGTTCCATAAGACTCACCCGCAAATTTCCTTACATGTTGTCAATCGGAACACGGAAAATATAACACAGGCATTATTAGATAAAACAATAGATGTGGGCATTGTGGAAGTCGAACATAAAAGGCACAATATTCATTATGATTACTTTACTTCTGATTATATAATTGCGGTTTGCTCGCCTAAAAGTCCTCTTGCCAAAATTGGACGCAACTTGCAGATTCAGACATTGCCGGATATCGATGTTGTACTTCGTGAAAACGGATCAGGTACTTTGTCGGCTATCCAAAGGGTGTTGGCTGGTGCGGGCGTTTCTATTGCTCAGCTGAAACCTAAAATCCGGCTGGGAGGAACAGAAGCATTGAAAAATTTTATCCTCGCAGACCTTAGCCTTGGCTTTTTATCTCAATACGCCGTTAAACATGAGCTAACAAGGGGGGATCTGGTAGAAGTTGGAATCGATGGACTTCAGATTAAGCGGGATTTTTACTTTATTACCAGACAGGGAGAAAGCTTTGAGCTTATTAAAAAGTTTATTCGATTTGCCAAAAGAGCCATGAACTAGTCACCCATGAATTAAACTCATTCTATTTTTTCCCTTAGCCACTTCATAAACTCTGTCTTCTTATTCTTATTTATCAATACCTTTTCTGCCTGAGGAAGCTTAAGCACGATTTCCAGATTACGCAAGGACGATGGCACTATTCTCAATATGGCGCCTTTTTGTATGATCAACTGACGATTGACCCTGTAAAACAAATCTTCCGGTATAACTGTCATTGCCGCTGAGAGCGACTGTTCCGTAAATATCGTCTGGCCACTAAATGTTTTAATAGCAGGCAACCCTCCAACCAGCTGAAAACAGGCAATCTCTTCGTAAGGTAGCAGGCGGTAGCAATTCTTATCAAACACCAGCATACTTCTTCTATGACCTGTGTTAACTATACTTGATTTTTGTTCACCGGCAGCCTGCTGACCGGCAAAAGACCTTTTGAGCTTAAACCATTTGTCCAGTGCATGGGCTATTGCGCTTTTATTAAAAGGTTTAAGTATGTAGTCAATCCCATTCACGCTGAAAGCCTCCGCCATAAAATTATTATAGGCCGTACAGAAGATTATTGGCGTGCTAATGTCTACTTCTTCGAGAATATCAAAGGAGTGGCCATCAGACAATTGTATATCCATGAAAACCAAGTCGACCGCAGTTTCTCTTTTGAAATAGTCAATTGCGGCCTGAACGGAAGTAAGTATTGCAAGTATGCTTATTTCAGGCCGGAGCTCTTTCAATACATTGACTAATGCCCTTGCTGTTCTTAATTCATCCTCTATAATTACTACATTCATGGATAAGGGGTAATTTTATGCGAAATTGGTCTTCTGTTTTTTCTACTACAACTTTCTTATTAAAGAGCTTTAGATACCTTTCTTTTATATTTTTGAGTCCCATGCGGGAGGAGACTTCAACCGTTCTGCGTGGAATTAAATGGTTTTCTACAATAAGTAATTCCTGTTCAGTATAAATTCTAATTTCCAGTGGGTCTTCTACCGATAAGGCGTTGTGTTTAACAGCATTTTCAATCAGCAGCTGTAATGTAAAAGGAGGAATAAAGCTACTATAATAATCTTCTGAAATTATTATATGAACTTTGAGGCAATCTTCGTATCGGGTATTTAATAAATAAACATAATTATGCAAAAGCTGTAATTCACGTGACAGGCTGGTCAAATCTTCATTGGTCTTTTCCAGGGAGGATCTGTAAAAGCTGGAAAGATGGTCGATAAATTCTGAAGCATTTTCTTCACCCGCGTCAACCATAGATTTCAGTGTACTAAGACTATTAAATAAAAAATGCGGATTAACCTGTTGCTTGAGCAATTCATAACGGGCATTCAGATGGTCCATCTTAATGGATTCCAGCTTTGCGTCCATAATACCTGTTACATGGTTCTGGTAAAAGAAGTATAAAAATAAACCCACGGTAATATTTATAATGAGCCCCCTGAATTCATACATGCCCATCATGGAGGCCAGTGGATATTTGGGTAACAGCAGCTGATGTATAGTAACAAAAATTGCCATTACGACGGATCCCAACAGCGTAGTCTGAATAAATTTTGTATATATTTTTTTTACCTGATAGGAATTATAATTTGGGTTAGGTAAAGTTTTCAAATTAAAGTACCATACAAAAAGCGTAAATCCCGTAAATATGGATATATCGATGCCCAGTTCCGCAATCCCCATATGTAACCGGAACAGTTTGGGAATAGAGGACAGAATCCCAATACATAGGGAGCTGGCTAAGATTGACATGTCCGCTCTTTTGATTATTTTCTTGTATGTTATGCGGTCCATATATATGATTTAATCCGGGAGATAGGGTCTTTTTATGCCAAGGATAAAATTAGTATTTTTTCTGACCAACTGGTCATCTGTTTCAGTAACCTCTGTTATTCCCTGCTTGCCATTTAAATAGGAGCTATATTTCGAAATTTGCTGTCCATTGTTATCTGTAATTATATCTATTTTGGTAATAGAATGGACTTTACCCGGAATGGTGGCCCCAAACCAGTGGGTGTCTGGCTTTTCCAGCCATGAGACAAGTGCTAAAGACGATCCTTTTGAATAAGCGTTATTTCCCTGTCTAGCTGATTTAAACGCTGCGTCGTTGGCATATAAAACAGAGACTATGTTAGATTTAGTGTCTTTTAACAGGGTTATCATGTGCCACTTTAATAGTTCACCCGCATCGAGAGCTCCAATCTTGCCCGTTAGAGATGCTGATTTATTATATAAAACGTCTTCCCTGTTTTCTTTCCCTGAATTACAGCCCGTTATCACGGCTAACAGTACACTGAATATTATAAATGCTCTAGTTATTTTCATTGGTTGTTTGTTTAATGTTTAAAGGCATGGTAAATACATAATCGAAATCCTTAACAGGTTGATGGCAGTTGGTGCATTCTGATGTGAAGGCTGGTGTTTTGCCATAAGGCTGTAACTCCTTTCCGACCCATCTGGCCCATCCCCATCCATTTGTTGTCGCGTAACGGACTGCATCTTTCATCATGAACTCCGCATGAATAAATTCCCCTGCGATTATTAAACCTTTGCTATCCAAAGCTCTTTTCCAGAGGACTTTTGCTAAAACAGCTCCATCCGGCCATGGTTGTATGTTATTGTGCCGGATGGCTTTGACGGCAATATCATTACCAAATATAGCGCGAATGCTATGATTGTCAAATCTATCTGTCATACTGATAAGTTCCCAGTCACCATAACCGCGGGGATATTTAATCCCGTTGGGAGCCGGCGCTACGTCCCGGCTCCCTGACTGCCTGTTACCCAAGGATAAGTCAGCGTATGCCCCATCCAGTTGTTTATTAACGGTCTGCATTCCTGAAGCAGTGCGCAGATCTATCGTATCTGAAATTCTTTTCAGGCGGGGCGTCTCACTGAGTGTATAATTCTTTAGAACCGTTAGGTCGCTCGCGGATACTTTTGCATTACTGTGCAGTTTTATATAATTTGGCAAAGGCATCGCCTCCAACATTATAAAGTTTACAATGTTATAGAGTGTTCCCGTCTTTTGCTTTGCCGATAATTTGCCCCATTCAGAAAAATTTAAAGCTTTTCGTCCCTTTTCCACATCTTTATTGACCAGCCATGATGCTGGCGCAATTCTGTCATACCATACAAGTTTTGTTTCATTGGAATGACAATCATAACATGACCGTCGTAAAATTTTCATAACCTCCGGAGGCCCTTCAAAGGGAGCCGTGGAGGGGGGATGGGTGATTGGTTTAGTAGTAAATTGTAAAATGCCAAAACTTATGATCAGGATTGATAAAGTTATCCAGGTTTTTCTATGTTTTTGATAGTAACGTTTCATCTTTTCTGCGACTTTTATATATGCAAATGAAGCTGTGTTCTGATTTTCCCAAAAATAAAAGTGGCTGAATGTGGCAATTATGGGGATGATCGTGGCAGTTTTATTTTACTCTAGGAGAATGGTGGATTAATATTATGTCAGTTTTACGACGCTCATCTTTTGCCTATCTATTTTCTGTCAGAAAAATTAAGATTTTTCTGGAAGATTACTCCTTTCCGATTAATTTTATGCTCGCAACTATGAACTCAATAGCTATTTCAGATAATCAGGCCAGCAAAGCCGGATCAAAAAAGAAGGTTATTGAACACTTTCAATAAAATATAGCAATTGAATTTAATTAATCAATCTTTCACTTATCCATAAATATACCCTGTATGTCAGATCAAGTCAATAACTTTTTTATAGCACCCCACCACTCCGTAAAAGCCGGCGCCGGCACCGAGAGGACCATTTTGGGGCATGATGCAACCTTAATGATGCTAAAAATGGATTTTGAAAAAGGTGCTGTCGGAGAGGTCCATCATCACCCACATACGCAGGCTACCTACGTGTTAAGTGGCCGGTTTGAATTTACGATAGGGGAAGAAAGCAAAGTAGTCAGCCGGGGTGACGCCTGTTTCATGCCAGCCAATACTCCACACGGATGCACCTGCCTTGAGGCCGGTACTTTACTGGATGTCTTTACGCCGGAACGTGCAGACTTTTTGCAGTAATGCCTAAGCGAGATAAAGTTTTAGTACCTTTAAATGACGTGCTCATGTAAATAATGTCAAATGCCTTATACTTTCAAAACCGCTATTTCCGCGCTCATGCTGCCGCTGCTTACTTTCAACACAGCAACAGCCATTTACGGACAAAATGCAGATACAGGCAGCGTAAAGGTACATCTGCGCATCTATGACAGCCTTCCATATACCTGCCGGCTGGAAAGAGCCTATAGTACAGAATATTATAATAGAGACAGTTCTATTGCGATCACCTCTGATACGTCTTTTACCCGCCAGGCAGATCTGAACGGACAGGCTTTACCAGGCATCAATATTTACACTTTAGCTATACTGCGGTCCGATGGCAAAATAATTTTCCGGTTGCCTTATCCCATGAAAGGTGGCGATAGTATTTCGGTCGATATCACCAGTAAGAAAATTCCGGGTTGGGGCAACCGGATTATAACAACGGGCAGTAATGGCGCGGCACATAACTTTATGATGCAATACCCAAATACGCTTTCGACAAAAGTGTTCGAATCGGAGCCTGAGGGCCTGCAGCCATTTTATGAGTCGGCCCATCGATATACTGACAGCATCTGTGCTGCCTTTGGGCAAGTATGCCTGAACAGCCGGGTTGACCCCGACTGGAGGGAATTTTATCTCGCAGACCTAAAATCGAAATTATACCATGAAACGCTTGAAGAGTTAGGCACTATACTGCACAGAGATTCCCTTACTTATGAGCGGGGTTTTACTTTTCTAAACCTTAAAAATTTAATCTTTTATGAGGGGAAAGCACGGAACCCACTACTTTTAAAGACCTTTCACGGCTTTTTACTATATAACAGTTATTTATCCTATATAATGGAGATCAATCCTGTTACAGACACGACACTTTCCAGGGCACACTATGGCTTTTACTCCCTTTATGACTCCAGTTACCGAAGTTTTGCCTGGGGGCAGGCGCTGTATTATGGTTACAAAATGTCCCCCCGGCAAGCCTTACTAGAAAGATTCCAGAAAGATCCTGAATTCAAGGCCTTTAAGCAATTAAATCCTGCCTCTTCCTTTATCCCCTTTTTGGAGCAATACGTTTATGGGCATTATACCCCATCTGATGGCAGAGCGTATGATAAAGATTCCCTTAGCCATGCCGGTCTGCAGGGTAGTACTTTCCCATAAAATGCTGCCTGCCTTCAAAGGCTGCCTGGTTACTACTCTGGAATACGAATGCGCTCGCTAACTCACAAGTGAATTAAAATCAATAATTTAAGTTATAAAAACGGCCAACTGCCGCCCTTTCGGCCTTCCCTCAGTTTTTTTAGCGCATTATAAGGGGACTTCACGCTTTATATTGGTCAATAACCAGGAGCTTCGTACCTTTGCACCGCGTTATGAACTTACAAACCTTACTAGGTCAGTACCTGGATTCTCCCCACCTAAAACCACTGGTGGACCGGTTAGCTATTGCCGGAACTCAGAAAATTTATCTAAAAAACTTACATGGAAGCGCCTCTGAGTTTGTCGCCGCGACCATTTTTAATCAAAAAGATCTTTGCGGCCTCAATCACGTTTTTGTCCTCAATGACAGTGAGGAGGCGGCATATTTCCATAATACGTTAGCAGGGCTTACCAGTGCGCTCAATATTTTTTATTTTCCTTCTTCCTTTAAAACGAAGAAGAATTTCAGATTACTGAATGCATCGCATGTGATGCTCCGCACCGAGGCCCTCACCCGGTTTTCTTCTCCCTCCGGCAATAGAACCGGAGCGCTGGTTACCTATCCTGAAGCACTTTTTGAAAAAGTAGTCCTTCCCAAGACATTAAGTGGCAATATTATCCATATCAAGACCAACGACACCCTGGACCTTGATTCTATAATGGGATTATTTGTCGATTATGGATTTGTGCGGACTGATTTTGTCTACGAACCCGGCCAGTTCGCGCTAAGAGGCGGCATACTGGATATCTACTCTTTTGGTAACGATAAACCATACCGCGTAGAGCTATTTGGCAATGAAGTCGACAGTATCCGTTTATTCGATCCCGAGACCCAGCTCAGTGAACGTAAATTATTACAGGTCTCTATTATACCCAATGTAGAAACACAGTTCGAACAAGAGGACAAAGTTTCCTTGCTTAGTTTCCTGCCGGAGAACACCGTGTATTGGATTAAGGACTGGGATGTAATAGCTGAGCAGATAACAAAGCAGTACCGGGACATGGAGGATTTCCAACAGAAAATGAGCGACGGGACCATGGAAGCAGTCCTCCAGGATGATCCTGACGACACGAAGATTCTCAAAGAGATCAGGCCGGAAGACTTTCAGGATGCGGATGCGCTTAAAGAGCAGTTGCAGGCCGTTTCGGTCATAGAGTTTGGGTATCAAAGCCACTTTTCAGATCAGGAATTACTCTTCCAGACCAGAGAGCAGCCCGCCTTCAACCGGAACTTTAACCTGCTCATCCAGAATCTTAAAACATTTGAACAGAAAAAATATAAGATCTACCTGTTTTCTGAACAGGCCAGGCAGCTGGAAAGGCTCAATAGTATTTTTACAGATCTGCAGACAGACATCCAGTTTACACCAGTATCTACCAGTATACATGAAGGATTTATAGATGACGATTTAAAGGTAGTGTGTTATACGGATCACCAGATTTTCCAGCGCTACCATAAATACCATATCAAGCAAGCCTTTAACAAAAACAAGGCGCTTACCTTGAAAACCCTCAGGGATCTGCAACCCGGCGACTATGTCACCCATATAGACCACGGTGTGGGCCGCTATAGCGGTCTTCAAAAACTCGAAGTAAACGGAACAGTGCAGGAAGCAGTGCGGATCATTTATAAAGATAATGATATTCTATATGTCAATATCAACTCCCTGCATAAGATCTCTAAATATACGGGCAAAGAAGGAACTCAGCCCAAGGCCAACAAACTGGGAAGTGACTCCTGGAATAAGCTGAAAGAAAAGACCAAAACCAAAGTCAAGGAAATTGCTTTTGACCTGATAAAACTCTATGCGCAGCGCAAGGCACAAAGTGGTTTTGCCTTTTCCCCTGATAATTATATGCAGACGGAACTGGAAGCCAGCTTTATTTATGAGGACACACCTGATCAAAGCAAAGCCACAGCCGATGTCAAAAAAGACATGGAAAGTGCCGCGCCCATGGACAGGCTTATTTGTGGCGATGTGGGCTTCGGCAAAACCGAGATTGCGGTGAGAGCGGCGTTCAAGGCGGTAGTGGACGGCAAACAGGCTGCCATACTGGTGCCAACGACGATTCTGGCCTTCCAGCATTATAAGACCTTTGCCGACCGCCTGGCTGACTTTCCTGTAACCGTAGACTATATCAACCGCTTTAAATCAGCAAAGGAGAAAAAAGAAACACTTCAGAAGCTCTCTGAAGGTAAAATAGATATTATCGTCGGCACACATGCACTGCTGGGTAAGAGTGTCAAGTTTAAAGATCTGGGCCTGATGGTCATTGACGAGGAGCAGAAATTTGGTGTCGGACATAAAGAAAAATTAAAGACCCTCAGGACCAATGTAGATTCCCTGACGCTGACGGCAACACCGATTCCCCGTACCCTGCAGTTTAGTATGATGGGGGCCAGGGATCTCAGCATTATCAATACGGCGCCTCCCAACAGACAGCCGATACAGACAGAAGTCGTCACCTTTAATCAGGATTTTATCAGAGAGGCGATCTATTTTGAAATAGAAAGAGGCGGCCAGGTATTTTTCATCTTCAACCGGATACAGGGCGTTAAGGAAATGTCCACACTGATACAGACTCTATGCCCTGATTTGAGTGTCTCCTACGCTCATGGACAAATGGAAGGGAAAGAACTGGAAGGAAAGATTATGGACTTTGTAGAAAGAAAATATGATGTACTGGTCTGCACCAATATCGTTGAGAGTGGTGTAGATATCCCGAATGTCAACACCATTATCGTCAATAATGCCCATCACTTCGGATTAAGTGATCTGCATCAGTTAAGAGGCCGCGTAGGGCGCAGTAATAAAAAGGCGTTCTGTTACCTGATGGCACCGCCATTAAGTACGCTGCCAGCTGATTCCCGTAAAAGACTGCAGACCCTGGAACAATACAGCGATCTGGGCAGCGGGTTTCAGATCGCCATGCGTGACCTGGATATCCGCGGCGCGGGTAACCTCTTAGGCGGTGAACAAAGCGGCTTTATGGCGGAGATCGGCTTTGAGATGTATCAAAAAGTTTTGCAAGAGGCGATCAAAGAATTAAAGCGGACAGACTTTAAGGAACTTTTTAAAGAAGAGATCTCTCAACAAGACGACTATGTGTCTGACTGTACCGTGGACACGGATCAGGAAATCCTGATCCCCGATCAGTATGTTGAAAGCATTACGGAAAGACTAGCCCTTTATACCAGGCTCAATAATTGTTCGGACGAAAAAGAGCTTACTACTTTTTACCAGGAACTGATTGACCGTTTCGGGCCTGTTCCACGTCAGGTGGATGATTTGTTTGCGGTGATCCGCAGCCGAAAGCTCGCCATCAGTCTGGGTTTTGAAAAAATGACCCTAAAGGATAAAGTGCTGCGTTGTTACTTCATCAATAAGAATGACTCGCCTTATTTTGACAGTGAGCTGTTTAAAAACATTCTGAGCTACTTACAAACCGGTACAAATAAAGCGAGACTTAAACAGGCAGGGACGAACTTCCTGCTCATCAATAATTCGGTAGAGAACGTCACAGTGATGCAGCAGTTTTTGCAGCAAATGTGGGCGGCGGTGAATCCAAATTAAAAGCACCGGCGACGGTTTTAGTAAAAAAGGATCCTTTTAGGGGATCCTTTTTTGTACGTGACTATCAAAGAAAGCCAGAGAGCATTCTGCTATCTAACGGATCTAAAGGAAGCCCTTAATTCACCGGCAAATGTTTCAGGCTGCTCCCAGGCGGCAAAATGTCCGCCTTTACTTAGCTTATTAAAATAGATCAGTTTGGGATAAGCAGCTACTGCCCAGGCCTTCGGCGCTGTGTATAATTCATCCGGGAAGGCGCTGACGGCAACCGGTATTTTCAGTCCTCGCGGATCAAAAAACCCGCCGGTAGAATGCTGCGCCGTTTCCCAATACAGCCGGGCAGATGATACAGCGGTATTCGTCAGCCAGTACAGCGTAATATTATCCAGAATATCGTCTCTGGTCAGTCCTTCACTATTGCCATTAAAGACTCGTGCAATCAGCTGATAACTTTTTGCATCGTGATCGAGCATCCAGCCGGCAAGGCCAATCGGAGAATCTTCGATCCCGTACAGCGTCTGAGGACGCAAAGACATTTCATTGGCATAGCCTAACCCCTTCCTGAAAAAGAAATCCAGCTGATGGTAGGCGTTCAGTTCATCCTGAGCCAGACCGGATGGTGCAGCGCCACCGGCTTGCAATGCCTGATTGATCTTAGCGGGCAGGGTGGCGGGCATATTGGTGTGGATCGCCAGTAAGCCGTCAGGGGCAATCAAAGCCATATTCTCCGAGATCGCATTGCCCCAGTCTCCGCCCTGTGCAACATATCTGGTATAGCCCAGACGATGCATTAAAGTAATCCATGCCTGAGCGATTCTCTTAGGTGTCCACCCTTTATCTCTGGGTTTTCCGGAAAATCCATAACCCGGGATGGAGGGGATCACTACGTCAAAAGCATCTGCTGCATTGCCGCCATAGGCAGTAGGGTTGGTCAGTGGCTCAATAATCTTTAGCTGTTCTATTATTGATCCGGGCCATCCATGTGTAATGATAACAGGTAAGGCATTTTTATGCCTGGACTTTAGGTGAATAAAATGAATATCTACGCCGTCAATATTGGTTATATACTGAGGCAAGGCATTTAACCGCTTTTCAATAATCCGCCAGTCATACTTACTCGCCCAATAAGCGGCCAGCGACTGCATCGTGGATAGCTGAACCCCCTGAGAATCGTCCTGTACTAATTCCCGGTCAGGCCATTTGGTCGCCAAAATCCGGTGTCTTAAGTCCGAGAGCTGCTGGTCGGTTGCATGGTATTCAAATTTGCGAATCGAGCTATCCGGGGCCGACTGATCTGAGAGCGCTGCTTGTGCCTGAAGTATACCAACAGAGGCGAAACAAACCATCAGCACCCCAACCATAGCGTAGAAACTTTTACGTGTAATCATCATTTATCGTTTTTGTTGAAAGATGGACCAAAAGTATATCAGCTCCTGCTGCACACCATCTTCAATCAGCCGGAACGGACAAAAACACCGGTGAGCCAGCCAATCTCCTGTATGGAGATTAACTGACTCACCGGTCAAACAAAAACTATAAATAAAAAAACGACGGTTATAACTTACTTGGTCTTCAACAGCGCCAGTCCTTTTCCTGCATTACCGGTACGCACCCTGATGGCCAGTAAGGTAACAGCTGCCAAAACTGCCAGGCTCAGATAACAAAGAGCCAGTGTGCTTTCATCAGTTACATGAATGACGGACAGTACCACAGTACTGAATACGGAAGTTACCATATAAGAGCCGCCGCTGGTAATTCCACTGGCCATTCCTGCATTTTTAGGAAAGCGCGTCAGGCAATAAGTAAAGAACAGGTTGTATACCAACCCGACCATTAAATGAATCAATACCACGAAGACCATTGTCAGCGGCAACTGGTTAAATAAGGAAGAGGAGATCATCATAAGGAAGATCAATCCCAATTGCGTTAAATTGGCTTTGCCGGCATTTACCGGGATGCTTCCTTTTTTAAGTGCCTTACCGATTACGCCGCCGAAGAGTAACGCGGTTCCGGAAAGCAAGGCACAGTAACCTGTAACCACAGGAGACATATGATATTTATGTTCCACGATAAACGGTACAGACATCCCAAATACCATGACGATAGAATAACTGATGCCCAGTACCAGGATACCAAAACTAAAATCGAACGTACCGATCAGTTTCTTATAGACCTCCAGGATCTTCTTTCCTTTAAACGCGACAGGATAACGCAGCGTTTCTCCTCCATAGATCAGTTCCAGAACCAGCATGAGCCCACTATATATACCCAGTAAATAGAAATTAGAGGTCCACCCGAAGCTGGATTGCAAAAAGCCCCCCAGAAAAGGCGCTGTAATTGGCGCCGTCGCCCATACGATGGTAAGCAGGCTGGTATAATGTTTTTGTTTCTCTCCGGTAAACACGTCTACAAAAAAAGCGCGCTTACCTACAACAATAAAAGCAGTGGATACCCCTTGTACCACCCGCATCGCATAAACCATCTCCAGGCTGTGGGCATGGATGATAAAGAAATTACTGATCGTAAATACAAAAAGAGAGATCAGCCCGATCCGGTACCTGCCAAAGCTGTCCAAGATGCTGCCGGCAAAAAATTGCGCGACGCCGTAACTGATCAAAAACAGGATCAAGGTCTGCTGAATGCTGACCGAACCGGCGTGAAACGCAGTGGCCATATCCGGCAAGGAAGGTATATATACATCCGTAGCCAGACCGGATAAGGGGATCAGCACAAAGGCGATAATGGTGCTGGCCCTGCTGTTGCTTTCTACAATCTGCCTCATAGGTTTAAATTTAATAAGGCAAAATTAGCCGGAATAATCATCGTAAAAAATAATGGAATCAAAGTAATTATTAAACAAATCAAATATGAGATACGAACAAAGATCTGTAAGTTTTGGGGCTTTTGCCGGTCTGCCTTTTGAAAAACAGATTAAAATATTGCGGATATTCAAACCCCAGGCTGGCACTGATCTCCTGAACCGTCCAGTCCGTATTCTTAAGCAAGGACAGGGCCTCCGCGATTTTTTTCTCCGCAATTAACTGCCCGGTCGTCTTGCCCGTATTGGCCTTGATAATATGATTCAGATGATTGATATGAATATTGAGCTCGCCGGCAAAATCTGCAGGCGCTTTCAGATGGATGGTATTTCTGGGGGAGTCTATGGGATACTGGCTGTCCAGTAAATCCAGGAAACGTCCGACCAGATAATCCTTTCTCTCCGCTAACCTGACCGGTGACAGAGATTTCCGGATCTTCATACCGGAAAGGATCACCACTTTTAATAAATGCCGGATCATCTCGTCCTTAAACTCAAAGCAGTCCTTGTATTCATCGGCCATGGTAGCAAAATATCCGGATAACTGATCATACTGCTGATCGGTTAAAGCCACCAGGGGATAAATATCCTTTTCAAAAACCTGGTTCAGCCGCTTAAGTTCCGCCCGGATGTCAGCAGTAACAAAGACCTCATTAAAAACACAGATATAGCCTTGCTGTTCTTCAGAGATATTGCGCCAGCCAAATTTCACCAGCGGACTGGAAAAGAATAAAGTCGGCTTATTGACCTCCATCTCCCCTTTTTCAGTAAACAAAATAGCATTGCCCTTACAAAGGCATATCTTATAATAATCCCTCCTGATAAAAGGCAATGTTTTAAAGCAATTATTGCGTACAAAAACATTAAAATGCCGGGTGAGGCCGTTACCTCTTTGCAGATCCAGCGGCAAACCCCTGCAGGTTGATTCGTAATATTGCTGTATGGTTTCTAAGTCTTCCATAAGGACAAAGTTAAACAATTCAAAGATTGCGAACAACGGACCAGTCCAGGACAGTCGCTTTCGCCAAAGAAACGGCCGAATAACAAAAGCGCCAGGCGGACTTGTATGATCCGGTCTGGCGCTTTTACTGACTTCCTGGTTATAAGTACCCTTCAAAAATACAATTAGTGCTCACTCAATTCCAGCAACCACCCTTTACCGGGTTGAACAGGAATAGCACCGTTTACATCAAAATTCTCTGGTTTCTGGAATTTATCGATCGCAGCGGCTTTCAGCGTTGCCTTAGCCCGGTTCAGGCCTAATGCTTTCCAGTCTATATGCAAATGTATTTCGGTAGCCTGTGGTGCCCAGCTGGCAATGGCAATAAGCACCTTTTCCTTTTTCTGGTAGATGGTAGCCGGCACCTCAGGATTATCCGTTCTGATTAGGTTATCCTTGGCCCAGTATCCGATCATCTCGGCATCTTTAATTCCGAAATCATCCCAGACTTTCCATAAAGGTCTCGGATCAGCCGTCTCAGACCATAACAGACGATCAGTCATACCATAGAGCATTCCTCTCCAGGCATTGCCATCATGCTCCAGCATCTCTCCCATAAGGCCAAACGGGATCCCTGACATTTCGGTCAGATAATAATCACTTGACGTGTTTTCATAATCAAACTTCTCACCGAACCAAAGCCTGTTCAGATAAGGGAAAAGCTCCATATAAAGCATGGCACTGTTGATAAAACCATCGGCCTTATCATACTGGCTGGCGGAATGCAGGTCAATGAGTCCGGGATGGTTATCAGCGGTAAGTACGCGTTTGACTCTTTTCATAATATCGCGATCAAAAGCCACGTCATCCAGGTAGACCCCGTCAATGCCGATATTTTGGGTGAGCCAGTTCATGCCTTCTACATAATAATTGTGCCAGCGGCTCATGCCGCTGTTAACGATAGCCGCATCTTTCTCTTCCGGTGTGTACCATGCGGCAATATAGTCCTGGTCCAGATGCTCCCGCAGCCAGGAATACCCGCCTCCCTTTCCTGCAGAATAGATCTCATGGCCCAGGCTGAATAACGCAGGCAATTCATAAGCCCGGTTAGAAAGCTCTCTTACCGTATTATAAATTTTCACCTTCATTCCATCTTTGTGGGCACTGTCAATGTAAGATTTCATCTCACGGGTACGGATAAACGGATAGTTGATATAAGGATTAATAGGTGTTCCCTGATGAATATTGATTACGGTAGCGCCCAGTGCTTTTGCGGTGTCTGTATTCAGGTATTTATGGATATAACGGTTGGCAAAATGATCTTTGGTATCCAGGGTATGGAAAGGAGTGATCAGCAACCGGAAATTAAAACAGAGCGTATCCCCTTTTTGAAGCCTGCGGGCCCCCGTATAATTATCGACCAGGAAAGCAGCACCTTTCATTCCCATTTTAATCCCCCCTTTGCCTTCATTGCCCCAGGAAACAGGCAGCAACAGCGGCTTCTGCAGATAGAAATTCGTATTCAGTGGCCTTACATAATGTTCATCTCTTAAAGAATACTGCAACCCTGCGTTGACATCCCCCAGCCAGGCACCATCCTGATTTTTGGTCGCGACCTGCCATTTCCAGTCAACCGAGGCGGGCGTCTGCTGCCCTTCAAAACCCAGACCCATAATGTATTTGGCAGCCTCAGGCACCATGGGTAAATGCAGGGAGATATTTTTCAGCTGTACATCCTGCAAAGCGGTTACTTTAACAGTATAGTTTACAAAACCGTCGAACTCTAAAGCACCCGTCACGAACATGTCCAGATCTGCCGACTGGTTATTGACCTGCCAGCAAATCGTCCCTTCGGAGGCCTCTGTATATTGTAGGCTGCCAGGTGTAAAAGCGATCTCTTTACCATCGGTTTTTGTAAAATGAAAATGGACCGGCTCTGTAAGTAAATCGCGGCCTGAATCTCCAATGGAGGTCATTCTGGTGGTAAAGAAACTCTCTATCTGAGCGGGAAAGCCGGTTTTAGCCACCCGGAACTGCCTGCCCAGTAAATCAATTGTATTCCCTGTTTTTTTCAGGGCTGTATAGGGGCTGATCACCGTATTTTTTTCTGCAAGGGTAGAGTTCAGCCACGTAAGGCGCGTCTGTTTCCAGGGCTCATCTACGCCGTGATCTCTGGCATAGCCCGGTTTTACTTCCAGCTGGATCTGAACGGTTTTGGAGCCCGCATCTGCTGTCTGGATGGTGGCCGTTCCCTTATATATTCCCACCTGCGCTTCGCCGGGCACCGCAACTGTACACCATAGAGACTGTATCAGGCCTTGAGCGATGTTTACCGTAAAAGTCTCCGGCTGACCGGTCCAGTTCACACCTGTGTTATTAATACAGGCGATCGCAGATTGCGGTATCGTTGCTCCCCGGTCAGTTTTCAGATCGGAAAACCGGACCTTCACATCAGAAAGAGTTGATTTCTGGGCAAATACGCCGAGCTGAAAGGCAAAGTTTTCTCCCCGGTCGGCAGTATCTTTAAAGCTAAGCGCAGGACCCTTTCTGATCCAGCGGTACGGCAGGTCTTTTGTCATCCGGATGGGATGCATTCTGTCTTCAGGGAAGACCAGAAAAGAAGCCTCCGCATGCTTACGGACCAAAGCGGCCGTTTCCTCAGGGGTCGCGATGACTTCCATGGGGCCGAACTGATTAAAGGCATCCACCGCTTCAATAGCGCTGGCATGCGCCTTTGCCATGTGCCCGGTCTTACTGATCTTGTCCAGCCACCCGCCGGCAGCATTCGCACGAACAGGCAAATATTCTGTACTTGGATAATAAGTGCCTTTTAAATGATAAGGCATGTAATAAATATAATACGTTCCCGGGCCGGATATGGGTTCAAAGTAAACTGTACCGGCCGTTCTGGTAAAGCCTTCTGATTTTTGGTTCTCAATGATGCTATTGCTTTTGGCATCTACAACAATGATTCCTTTTGAAGCGACAGCGCTGTCTCGCCTCCTCCATGGCACTTGTACTTTGGCTACATCTCCCTTTGAGGTTACCTCAACGACGATTCTATGGTTGCCCAGGCTATCGGGATTCCAGCTGGCCTTACTCACGCTGTAATTCATAGTACCGGTCTGCGCCATGATTAAACTGGCCACAAGGCTGAATACACCTGCTAAAAACAGTTTCTGCATACGATATTGAAACGAATGATTAATAACGGGGAAGGTACAGCAAATATCCAACACCGGGTAATGCAAACGGTTGATCTAAGGGACAAAAATGGCCGCTTAACTAAAAATGCGTGACTATGGACGTTCTTTTAATATCCGCAGCTTCCCGTCTAATATCCGCCTGCCTTCGGCGGACCTGGCCAGCGCAATGGCCTTCTGAAGATGCCATATCGCTCTTGCGCTGTCAACGCCCGTATATAATTCCCCAAGCAGGCTGTGGTAAAGATAGTGATTGTCCAGATGGACTTTGGCCGCAGCAGACAGCGCCTTTTTTTTGCCCTCTACCTTTGACAAGGCAAAGACCTGGTTTAGGGCAGCCATAGGAGAATAATCCAGTTTTAACAGCTGTTCGTATAATTGAAGAATTTGCGGCCATTTATCCGGGTGTTCCTCCGGGAAACTATGCCAGAAGGCAACGGCTGCTTCCAGGTGGTATTTTGTCACCGCCTTGCTGTCTGTCATAGCCAGCTGCATATAGTGGCGGCCCTGGTTAATTAGCTGCTGGTCCCAGAGCGCCCTGTCCTGATCCTGATACAGGACAATTCCGCCGTTAACATCCAGGCGGGCGTCAAATCTTGAACCGTGAAAACACATTAAAGCTAATAAAGCATAAGTGGCGGGCAGTGCAGTCAGGGGAGACTCTGTCAATAAAATTGTCAGACGCATTGCTTCCTGACAAAGTTCTTCTCTGATCACGGCACCGGCGCCTTCGCTCAGATATCCTTCATTAAATAATAAATAAAGCGTCAACAGCACTTCCGGCAACCGTTCCTTGATCTGGCTTTCCGATGGCCGTTCTACCGCAAGCTGCTTATCCTTTAATTGTTTTTTGGCCCGTTGTAATCTTTTATAGATGACTTCCCGGTCAGTGAGAAACGCATTGGCTATTTCTTCCGCGCCAAATCCACAAAGCAGGTTAAGGGCAAGGGCAATCTGGGCGACTGGCTTATTGCACGGATCACATATTACAAATAACATAGCTAACTGACTATCCCTGACATGCGGTTCAGAGAGGTCCAGTTCAAATGCCTCCATGTCGGATTTGGCTGCCGCCGTAAGATTAGGCGAGATCTTTTCCCTGAAGACCTTGTCTCTGCGTAAATGATCCAGGGCTTTGTTTCTGGCGGTGACATACAGCCAGCCCGCGGGATTTTGTGGCAAGCCTTTTAACCCCCAGAGCTCGGCAGCGGCTAAAAAGGTATCACTGACGATATCTTCCGCTACTTCCAGATAGGCAGTCCCAAAATACCTGACCAGAACGGAGATCATTTTCTGATGCTCCGTTCTGAACAGGTGGGGCAGAATGGATTGTTGCTGCATAGAGGTAAAAATAATTACAGGGCGTCAATTTCCCGGACCTCCACATTGCCTCCAAAGGCAAAAATCGGACACCCTTTAGCGATCTCAGCGGCCTGGTGAAGATCATCAGCCTTTACGACAATAAAACCGCCAATCGCTTCTTTTAGTTCGACGTAAGGGCCATCTGTGATAAGTCCGTCTGGCTTTACGACCTTCCCTTCTTTTTTTAACCGGTTACCGCGATCAGCTAAGTGCCCGTCCGCAGCTATCTGCGCGACCCAGTCCATCCATCTTTGCGTGATGGCCTGCAGTTGCTCTGCAGACATTTCGGGGACTTCAGACTCATTCCTTCTGAATAAATACAAAAAATTGCTCATTGTTTTTAATTTAACGGGTGATGGTTCGAATTTTCATCTAATAGACGATTCAGAAGTTTTCAATTGGACAATTACCCTACTAAAAATACCTCAGGCAAAATAACTTGCTGATTTACACAATATTTCCGTAAGGAATATCCAAAATTACAAGAAATACGGATATCCGCTGGCGCTCCCGTCCAATAAAACCTGAATTAAGCTATCTTTGCGCCTTAAACCGTATTAATTAATTATTCAGATGTTTAACAAGAGAACAAAGATCAAGGCATTACTTACCGGTGACAGCACCGGCCAGGAGGTTACCGTTATGGGGTGGGTACGTACATTTCGTAACAATCAGTTTATAGCCCTTAATGATGGAAGTACTATAAATAACCTGCAGGTCGTAGTCGAACTCGGTTTACTGGATGAGGCCAGCCTTAGGCGCATTACCACCGGGGCAGCCCTCAAGGTGACCGGGGCGCTTGTGCCTTCTCTGGGAAAAGGCCAGAAGGTCGAGCTCAAGGCATCTGCTATAGAAGTACTGGGGGACAGTGACAGTGAGAAATATCCCCTGCAGCCTAAAAAACATAGTCTGGAGTTTTTAAGGGAGATCGCGCACCTCAGGTTCAGAACCAATACCTTCAGTGCTGTGTTCAGGATCCGTCACAGCCTGGCATTTGCGATTCACCGGTTTTTTAATGAAAAAGGATTTGTTTATTTACATACGCCGATCATTACTTCCAGCGACGCAGAAGGAGCGGGCGAAATGTTCCAGGTGACGACCCTCCCCCTGGATAAACTGCCTGTGAAAGACAGCGGCGCCATTGACTTTAGCCAGGACTTCTTTGGCAAAAGTACCAACCTGACCGTATCCGGTCAATTAGAAGGAGAGCTGGCAGCCACTGCCTTGGGTGACATATACACCTTCGGGCCTACCTTCCGTGCAGAAAACTCCAACACGACCCGTCACCTGGCTGAGTTCTGGATGATCGAGCCAGAAATGGCCTTCTATGACCTGGAAGACAACATGGATCTGGCAGAAGAATTTATCCAGTATCTGATCGGTTATGTAATGGAACATAACGGGGAAGATCTGGCATTTCTGGACGCCCGTCTGAAAGAAGAAGAAAAATCCTTGCCTCAGACACAAAGAAGTGAGCTGGGTTTATTGGAGAAATTACAGTTTGTCCTGGATAACCGTTTTGAAAGAATTACTTATACAGAGGCTATTGATGTACTGCTGGAGTCCCCTGCCTATAAAAAGAAAAAATTTAAATATGAGGTAAAATGGGGCATTGACCTTCAAAGTGAACACGAAAGATATCTGGTGGAAAAGCACTATAAAAAACCGGTTATTGTCACTGATTACCCAAAGGATATCAAAGCATTTTACATGCGTCAGAATGATGACGGCAAAACCGTGGCTGCCATGGACATATTAGCCCCGGGGATCGGAGAGATCGTAGGCGGCTCTCAAAGAGAAGAAAGATTAGATAAACTGGAAACCAGAATGCAGGAAATGCATGTACCGGTAAAGGAGATGGAGTGGTACCTGGACACCCGGCGTTTTGGTTCTGTACCTCATGCTGGCTTTGGTTTAGGGTTTGAAAGGATGGTTCTTTTTGTGACCGGCATGAGCAACATCCGGGATGTGATTCCATTTGCCAGAACCCCTAAGAACTGTGAGTTCTAGCAGTACGGCATTCAAGGGGGCCACCGGCCCTGAATATTCCCTGACCTGCCTGAAAAAGTGTGCCGGCTATTCCCTTGGTTAAAATATCAAAGAGAATAGCCGGCACACTTTTATTGTTTACCAGGCAGCAGTATTATCTTTTGCTGCTCCGGAATTTCCTGTTATTTTATTCACTGGCCATTTTATCTACCACAGGCTGCGTGACGCCCGTAGAGCTATAACCACCATCGTGATATAAATTCTGCATGGTCACATATTTAGTCAGGTCACTGAAAAGTGTTACACAATACCCGGCAAAAGCCTCGGCAGAAGCATTTCCCAGCGGACTCATCGCTTCAGAGAAATTGATAAAGCCATCAAAGCCTTTTACACCACTTCCGGCCGTGGTTCTGGTAGGCGACTGCGAGATGGTGTTGACGCGAACTTTATTTTTAATGCCATAATGGTAGCCAAAGCTTCTGGCAATACTTTCTAATAAAGATTTGGCGTCCGCCATTTCGTTATAATCCGGGAATACGCGCTGCGCTGCGATATAAGTAAGCGCCACGACGCTGGCCCATTCACTTAAGGCGTCTTTTTCATAAGCCACCTGTAATACCCTGTGAAAACTGACGGCAGAGATATCGAGTGTCTTTAACTCCCACTCATGGTTAAGGTTTGTATAGGGGTTGCCTTTGCGGATATTCATACTCATACCGACGCTGTGGAGGATAAAATCGATCTTACCGCCAAAATGGGCCATGGACTGATCGATCAGTGCGCCCAGATCCTCCATTTTAGTGACATCGGCACCAATAACTGGCGCACTAATAGCCTCAGCCAGTTTATTGATCTCTCCCATTCTCAGTGCGATCGGCGCATTGGTAAGAACGATCTGGGCACCTTCCTCATGACATTTAAGGGCGGTCTGCCAGGCTAGTGACTGCTCATTTAAAGCGCCAAATATGATTCCTTTCTTTCCTTTTAATAGGTTATGCGACATGGATTAATTTTTAAATGATTCTATATTGCTTTTAAAGATAGTTATTTCTTGCATCCACAAAGAAAAGAAATTTTTAATTTATGACGCCTGAAAGAGGGCTAATTTGTACGACTTATTGTCTCTCACCCGTCATTTTTGTAAAAAACCGGCGCTTTCATAACTTAACCGGCGTATTTACGCTGAATTCCTTCCTGCCGCGCTGCTCTGCTTATCAGTTAAAGCCCCAATATCTTTTTCTTTTCGGCATTAAATTCGTCTTCGGTCAAAATGCCTGCATCTAATAGCTCTTTGAGATCAAAGAGTGCCTTTTTCTTGTCTTCCATATTTTGAATGGCCGGTTTTACCGCTGTCGTTATTTTACCATCTTCAACCGCATTAGTCTTAGCGCCAAAATCAATCAGAAGGGCGGTTATTTCGTTGAAGCCGTTCATATTGGCATAATCAATCGGCTTTTGTTCCAGTACATTTGCCGTATCCGTCTGGGCGCCGTTGGTTAATAAAAAACGCATGATATCTTTTTTTCCATACGCAGCGGCGTAGTGCAACGCGGTATTTCCGGAGGCGTCCTGCTTATTGATAGCGGCTCCTTTATCCAACAGCAGCTTGACCATCGACAGGTAGCCCAGTTTAGAGGCCGTTTGCAGCAGTGTCTCTCCGGCATAATGCGGTTCAAATCCCAAAATAAAGGTTCTGGTGCCGGTATTGGCGATCAGTTTGTGGATATAATTTCCGTCTTTACCATCCCAGGCGTCTACACTTCTCGCATAATCCGCTGCCAGCCCCTTGTCCAGAAACAAGCCGACCAGTTCTTTTAGATTGGCACCCACGGCATACCATACCGGTGAAATCCCTTCTTTGGATTCAGTAAAAATGTCCGCTCCCTGTTCAATGAGTTTTTCACAAATAATACGGTTGCCGGATTTTGCGGCTAACAATAGCGGCCCCTCATTGAGGTCGTTGAGCAGATTGACAGTCGCCCCGTTATCCAGCAGCAGATTAACAATGGGAATGGTATTGCTTTCAATGGCAAGATTCAGCGGTGTATTTCCGTTTTTATCTGTATAATTCGCGTCAGCACCGTTTTGCAGCAATACCTTTACAACAGGTAAAAACCTGCTTTGCACGGCAAGGATCAAAGGTGACACGGACGCCTGATTTAATGCGTTTACATCCAGTCCTTTTTGTATAAGCCTCTCGGCCAGGTCCTGCTGACCGGTTTGCGCGACGATATGCAACAGGCTGTTGCCGCTGAAATCGTTAATCCCCGTACTGGCGTCCTGATCAATCAAATAGCCGGCCGTCTGCTTTTGGCGGTTGATCAAAGCAAAATACAGGGGTGTCTCTCCGTTATGGTCTTCATAATTGATATCGGCACCGTTTTCAAGCAAGGTCTTAGCGATATCAGTGTATCCCTGATAAGCTGCATAATGCAGGGCCGTTCGCCCTTTTTCATCCGTATATTTAACATCCACCTGATTATTTTTCAGCAGTATCTCTGCGATTTTCCGCTTTCCCCCTTCACAGGCGATTATAAAAGATTGAGACATATCTTAGTTTTCTATTAATGCTTCTACAATTTTGGTTTTCGTATTATCCGTCATGGCGTAATCAACCGCCTTCTTGTCAAAACGATCTTCTATACCCGGGTCGGCACCGGCCTTCAATAAATACTTCACTTTGCGGTATAAATCCTTCGCCACTGATTCTTCGTGATTGGCATCTATTTTACAAACCTTGATCAGAACGGTCTGTCCCTCATTATCAGTTTCATTAACATCAATCTGGTTATTGTCAAGCAGGCTTTTCAGAATATCTGAGGGTTTTTCGGCCACCCATTCGATACCTGACTTCTCTTTACTATAATATAGAGAAGTAGCGCTGAGCGACGCACCATGCTCAAGTAAACTTTGCAGGATTTCAACGGCCCCGGCTGAACTGGTCATCATTCGCAAAAAGCCATTGAGCAGATTTTCTCCGTCGCGGTTGGCATGATCGAAATCTGGCGTCCCGTACTGCAGTAACAGCTGGACAAGCTTGCTATCCTGCAGGTGTACGGCGGCGACAAAAACAGGGGTTATGCCTTTTTTATCCAGGCTGTTCACATCAGCGCCATTATCCAGCAGCAGCTGAATGGCGGGAGGCTTTGCCAAACGTTGATTTTCCAGTAAAATAACCAGCGGCGTTTTGCCTTCAATATTTTGCTTATTCAGATCTGCGCCGCTGTCCACTAACAGCTGAATAACGGCCTCCGGGTATCCGGGCTGAATATTCTGGCGCTGTTTGCAGGCCAGGTGTAGATAATTCTCTTCGGCTTTGTTATGAAAATCTCCCCGGATACCACTTTCCATAATGGCTTGCAGCATCTCCAGGGGAAGTCCTTCTGAAAGGGCATAGGAAAGAAAATTCTCGCCCGCCAGTTCTTCATTAATATCATCTATCTGCTTCAGATAGCCTGTAAAGTGTGGTAAAAACCCGGTAAGATCCTGTTCATTAAAATATTTAGCCTGCATCAGCATGGGCTGCAGGCTCCTGTCGTTGAAAGAATCATACTCAAACAGATCGGTATGGATAAGATCCTTGTCCACGCAATAGTCAAATGTTTTCCATTTTTTCCTCTGGAAGATAGTTGAAATTAGTTGCTCCTTTTTGTCTTCGGGCAGGCTATCTTTATTGAGCTGCAGATATTCAATTAAATCGTCTTCAGGGTCCTCATAGATGGCCTTAAAAAATAGCTGATTGTCAAATTCAGGCATAGTCGTTATCTTTTAAAGTTGACAACTAAAATCGTAAATATTTTGTTTTCAGGATGATAGATTTTGTTAATATTTTTAATTTCATCTCAGTTGAGACAGATGAGTTCCAAAGAAATGATTGCGCCCAGTATTTACCCCCCCGATAAAGAATTTACCCGTTAGAATATCCTATCTTGCGGCCTGAAACATCAAGGGGGAGCTTTTATAAAATAAGGCTGAGAATCAAACCCCTATAACCTGATCAGGATAATATCTGCGTAGGAATTGGTGTTGGATACCACTTTTTTTCAAAGCGATCCCGCATTTCACTTACGTTTCGGGTTATTTCCGGCAATCAGGCGTTTTAAAAACGCAAAGCAAGTCCTTAGCGCTGGCTGAGCGCTAACAAAGCAGGAGGTAAGTGTCTATGGATCTATTCAGGTGGATCGAAATTATTGCAGTAATATTTGGGTTACTTTATGTAATACTGGTCATCAGACAAAATATCTGGTGCTGGATATGTGGTATTCTGTCCAGCGGACTCTATATCTGGTCTTGTATCCACGCTAAGATATACCTGGAAGCCGGATTAAACTTCTATTATGTGTTCATGGGCTTTTACGGCTGGTATCACTGGGTGCATGCAAGAAAAACAAATGCAGGGGGCGCCTCAGTTGAGCTGGCTGTCTCCAAATGGAAAGCAGCAAACCATGCCCTAAATCTGCTGATATGTATTATCCTTTCTCTGACGCTGGGCAGGATCTCACATCTGGCAACAGATTCTCCAAGGCCCTATTTTGACGCCGTCATTACGGTATTTAGCTTCAGCGCGACTTTTATGGAAGCCAGAAAAGTATTATCAGCATGGACGTACTGGTTTTTTATCAATGGTGCTTCTGTTGTGCTCATGCTGGATAGAGGTATGCCGGGTTATGCGATCCTCTCCGGTGTAACCACCCTGCTTTGTATTAAAGGTTATTACGACTGGAAAAAGAGTTATACAAAATTATCAAAGTAATATATTTATCATCTTTCCCTTATCTGCTTGCGCATATTTTTTGTATTTTAGCCTGCCTGTTTTCTTATGGGGATATAAGTCCTTATAGATATACCTGCATCCCACAAAAAATAAAATAAAATCTACGATGAAAAAGATTGTATTTATGGCATTAGGTCTGCTTATTTTACAGGCCGGTCATGCCATGATCCGTCTGCCCAACATTTTTTCTAACGGTGTCGTCTTACAGCAGCAGACCGATATACAGCTATGGGGCTGGGCGTCTCCTAATGAAAAAGTATCTATCTGGCCTTCCTGGCAAAAAGACAGCCTTAAGCTCCGGGCAAATCCGGATGGAAAATGGAGTGTGACCTTACATTCCCCGAAGGCCGGCGGTCCCTATACCATCGACTTTGATGCCCATAATCACATCAGGCTTAGCGATGTATGGCTCGGTGAGGTCTGGATCTGCTCCGGTCAGTCCAATATGGAATTCACTTATAACTGGAGAAAGGCAAAAGATATCGGTATCGATTTTGACAGCTGTGCACAGTACAATCTTCACTTTTTCCAGGTGCCTAAAACAACGGCCATGACGCCGCAGGAAGACTTGCCCGGAAGCTGGACGAGCTGTGATTCAAATACGGTTAAAGACTTCAGCGCAGTCGCTTATTTCTTTGGCAAGAAGCTCAATAAAAACCTCCATGTGCCGATCGGCCTGATCTCTTCAAACTGGGGCGGAACGCCGGCTGAAGTCTGGACGCCTGCTGAAGTGGTGAATGAAAATCCGCTGCTGCATAAATGGCAGGAAAAAATCAAGCCGTCAATCGGCTGGCCGATACTGGCCGGCAGGGCGTATAATGGCATGATCTATCCCTTAACGCAGTTTGCAATAGCGGGCACGATCTGGTACCAGGGTGAATCCAATGTAGATACTTATCAAAGTTATGGCCAGCTGTTTAAAACGATGATTCGTTCGTGGAGAACCCGGTGGAATAATGATTTCCCTTTCTATTTTGTACAGATAGCCCCTTATCATTATGGCAAAAGCAACGGTGCTGCCCTAAGAGAACAGCAGGCCAGGGCCCTGGATCTCCCCCATACGGGCATGGTCGTGACGGCAGATCTTGTCAGTGATACAAATGACATTCATCCGCATAATAAATATGATGTCGGCTACCGGCTGGCCAATCTGGCACTTTCAGGGCATTATCACATAAAGGGGCATTTTCCAAAGTCGCCTGTTTTATCCGCCTATCAGGCTGAGGGCAATAAAGTCCATATTAAATTTAAAGATGCTGAAAGCGGTCTTAAAGTAAAAGATGGCAACATTCAGGAACTTTATGTTGCCGGCACCGACCAGCATTTATATCCGGCAACCCTTAAGGTTGAAAAAGACGGCAGCATTACCGTTTACAGCAAAGACGTACAGACACCGGCTTTAGTCGAGTACGGATATACCAACACCAGGCTGGGCAACCTGATCTCCTCAGACGGATTACCGGTAGCGCCTTTCAGAATTGAGCTGTAATGACAAAAGTTACTCCGCAGTAAACCGGCGCCTTTAAAACGGAGCCCCATTGTTAGGTGTTAACCTGTAACAATGGGGCTCTTTCTGATATCAGTATCGGTTTATAATTCTTCAATCATCTCTTTAGCGCTCGCCATGGCAGCCTGACTGGGCTTCTCACCGCCCAGCATCTGTGCAATGGTAAGTACGCGCTCCTGCTTTTCCAGGCTGCGGACATCTGTGCGGATAGAAGCATCTGGTTGCGGGCGCTTAAAAACGTACAGATGATGCGCCGCACGTGCAGCGATCTGCGGCTGGTGCGTAATAGCGATCACCTGGATCTTTTTGGAAAGTTCTTTCATGATAATGCCTACCTGTTTAGCCGCTTCACCAGATATACCGGTATCAATTTCGTCAAAGATCAGTGTGGGAAGCTCTACCGACTGGGCAACCAGCGATTTGATACAAAGCATCAGACGGCTCAGCTCTCCGCCACTGGCTACCTTGCGGATCGGCTCAAAACGGCCGCTTTTATTGGCATCAAACAGAAACGCGACCAGATCCTGCCCGTATGGGTTCAGTGCAGCCTCCTTTGTGATATTTACCTGTAGCCTCGCAGCAGGCATCCCCACACTGGCCAGCCTTTTATTGACGGCTTGCGTCAATGGCTGAACCTCCGCCAGTCTGGCCTTTGTCAAGGCCTCCGCCTGTTTGACAGCACTTTCCATCAGCGCTTTTTCTGCTTTGCGCAAGGCCTCTATCTCGGCCTCGGTATTTAATACCCCATCGAGTTTCTCCTGCAATTCTGCCTGGATGGCGAGCAGTTCACCGGTGGTGGATACATTATGTTTCTTAAAGAGCTTATATCCCTTATCCAGGCGCTCTTGAATAATACTGATTCTTTCCTGATCCGGATTAAAATGATCGGCCATACCCTCCAGTTCCTGAGCGATATCCTGGAGTTCAATCTGGGTGCTTTTAAGGCGCTGTGCTAATTCACCCAACTTATCATGATAACCCTGAAAGTGTTCCAGTTTACTCCCCAGCTGTCGTAAGGTCTGCACGATGGGCTGCTCGCCTTCAGAAAGTACACTGGTCGTTTCTGCCAGCGCCAGCTTGATCTCTTCTGCATTGGATAACAGGTTCAGTTCACCGTCGAGCTGTTCGAGTTCGTTCTGCTGATAATTTAATTCAGCAAGTTCATCAAAAAGATACTGGTTAAAATCTGCTTCCTTGTCGAAATTCGCTTTCTCCTCCTGCAGTTTAAAAAGACTGGAGCGGCAGCTTTGCAGGGCTTTGAATATTTCCTGATATTGTACAACGGCCGTTTTATTACCGGCTAATGCATCCACGACCTGGCGTTGAAAATCACTCTCGCCCAGCTGCAGTGTATCGAACTGCTGGTGCTGGTCAACTAATAAAACGGCCAGCTCCTTTAGTTGTTGCAGGGTCACGGGCGTATCGTTGATAAATGCGCGGGATTTCCCGGAAGCAGCGATTTCCCGGCGCACAATAAGGTCTCCGGGTTCCCTGAGCTCTTCTTTTGAGAGATAGTGGTCAATGGCTTTCTGACCCTCAATTCCAAAACTGCACTCCACAATACATTTCTTGTCTGCGGACTTGAGTACAGAGGTGTCTGCACGGGCGCCCAAAATCAGGCTGAGTGCCCCCATCAGGATACTCTTGCCAGCGCCGGTCTCGCCTGTAATGATATTCAGACCCGCCTGAAAATTGACCTCAATATGATCAATAATGGCGTAATTGCTTATTTGGAGTTGCCTTATCACTGCGAATAATTAATTTCAATTGCGAATTTATGACAATCATTGATTGTCCCCAATTTAATTGCAATAGTTCCTTTTTAAACTTTAGCAGTATCAAAAAGCCCTCTGATAACCAAAAAGGGTAGCTCAGAGGCTACCCTTTAAATTATGTCGATGATTATATAACCTTATAATCCCAGAAAACCGGATTTTTTAAGCGTTTTAATGCCCTCTCCGATTTTATAACCATTATTATAGATCTCTATTTTATATTCACCGGTCTGATAGCGGCCGCCCTGATCCCAGTCAAAGGAAACATCCTTGCGTTCTCCGGTTGTATAACTGATATTTTGCATATTGGTATAGACCTTTTGACCATCTTCTCTGGTCTGGAAAGTACCGCTTCCCTGTGAGGGGATAGAAACCACTCTGCCATCCGGGGCTACGACGATAATATACAGATCTTTGGGACCGCTTGGGGCTACCCTGTTAGCGTCAATCGTAAACTTAACCCTCAACAGGTCCGCTTTCTTGGCTTTACTTGTTTCTGACTCTTTATCTCCCTTTAAACGTATCGCCTCGATCGCAATATTAGAGGCATGCAGCGTAGAGGCCTCATCCAGTATTTTGTTTTTTGCATCACTGACCGCATTGAGGCTATCGGTTACCACCTGTTTTTGTGCAGCGATCGTATCTCTTTCAGAAGCCAGTACCTGATTGCTGACGGTAAGATTCGCATTTTCTTTCTGCAACGCAGCAACCTGTGCAAATAAACCGTTTACTTTGCCCTTGAGCTCCTCTATCAGTGCCTTAGCCTTGGATAGATCTCCGTTATTTTGTTGGCGGATATCTTCAATTTTCTTCTTCAGCGCGTCGATCTCTTGTTTTTGTTGTGCTAAAGAGCCCTGTAATTGCGTGTTCGATCCGGTTAAAGAATCCATTCTTTTCAGGGCGTCATTATATTCTGCCTGGATCGCATTTTTTGCGGAATCGGAGGATTGGGTTTGGTATTGCAATCCGGCGATTTCCTGATTTTTATGACTATGGTCATAAATAATATAAGCCCAGGTTGCCAGCAATAGCGCAATAGAAATCCCTAAAATGATCTTTTTATTTCTGTCCTTAGGATTGGGCTGTGGTTGAGAGGGCTGTGGATTGGCCGATGGATAATTAGAACTTTCCATGATTAATTAAGCATTTATTATTTTTTTTATGAATTGTAAACAGTATGAATTGAAGCATTTTAGATCACCCACAGCTGTTTAAAACAGTCACCGAAAAAGTAAACAGACCCTGCTAGACGGCCGGATTCCTTTTCAATGTTGGTTAAAAATAGCGAAAATAATGCCAGATTAAAAAGTTTTACATTATGTTAGGACTGCAAACAGTTTTATTTCCAAATCCACATCATAATTTATTACGGATCAACTTCTTAAATATTATGCAGCCGTTTAGTCCGTCCGTAGTTCCATCAGCCGTCAGTTGAACTGGCTTTGGAAAAATAAAAGAGCGGACACTGTTGAATGTTCGCTCCTTTATTTTTTTAAAAGCCGGTATGTTGATCACTGTTGTTTTTGCCAAGGGGTCACTGCCTATCCGATCGCCGCTCTTACGGCTTTTATCACCTGGTCCAGATTGCTGGCATCCTGACCTCCTGCTGTAGCAAGGTCCTTACTTCCGCCGCCGCCGCCTTTGATGATGGGAGCGATTGTTTTTTTGATCAGTTGCCCTGCGTTTATATCAAGCGCTTTATGATCATTTAAAGCTGGATCTGTTATGATCACAACGCTGGCCTTTCCCTGGATGGCAGCTACAAGTACAATGACATAATCACTGAGTTCGGTTTTAAGTGCAAATGCCAGCTTTTTAAGGTTCTCTGCACTGCTGACCTCTACTTTCGCGCCAAGAAAATTTATACCTCCCACGCTGGTCACTTCGTTTTTGAGCGTGCCTGCCAGGGCAGCGATCTCTTTAGCTTCCATAGAAGCCAGCCTGCTCTCCAGCGCAGCTTTCTCCTCTAGTAATTTCTCAATGGCTTTAATAGGGGCATTGGTCTTGAGCAGTTCGGCCACGGCTTTATTTTGTTTCACCTTATCAGCAAAGTAGCGGATAGCGGCGCCGCCTGTAACGGCCTCAATACGTCTTACCCCAGCCGCCACAGCGGACTCTGCCGTGATGGTCATCAGCCCTATCATTCCTGTACGGGGCACGTGTGTGCCCCCACAGAGCTCTATAGAGAAGCCGGGATCAACCGTTACCACACGAACCAGATCGCCGTATTTTTCACCAAATAAAGCCATAGCACCCATCTTCATGGCTTGTTCTTTGGGCAGCTCCTGTATGTTAACCTCAATATTTTCCCTGATCTTTTCGTTAACGATGGACTCCACCTGTTGCAGCTCTTCATCTGTAATCCTGGCGAAATGGGACACGTCAAATCGCAGGATATCCGGGCTGACCAGAGACCCTTTTTGATTCACGTGACTGCCCAGCACCTGTTTAAGGGCTGCATGAAGTAAATGTGTCGCGGTATGGTTATAGGTGGTATGTAAACGCCTTTCTGTATCCACTTTGGCGATAACCTCTGTGTCCACTGCACCAGGCAATTGCTGTACAAAATGGATAAATTCACCATTCTCTTTTTTCGTGTTATTCACGGCGATTTGCTCATCGCCGAAAATCAGCACACCGGTATCGCCTACCTGCCCGCCGCTTTCTGCATAAAACGGGGTTTGTTCCAATACCAGCTGATAGAGTTCTTTATTTTTACTTTTAACCTTCCTGTATTTGACCACACGGGTAGGCACTAATAAATCGTCATATCCGACAAAGCTGGTTGTATCTACCGGATGCACGATCACCCAGTCTTCCGTATCCAGGGCAGTGGCCGCCCTGGAGCGGCTTTTTTGCTGCTGCATTTCGTGTGTAAATCCGTTTTCATCTACGCTAAGCCCGTTCTCAGCCGCAATCAGCCTGGTCAGATCGATCGGAAACCCGAATGTATCGTAGAGTTCAAAAGCCTGTACGCCGTCCAGCATTTGCTGGGCGCTGCCCTTGGCCGTAGCGATCAGTTCCTCTATTTTTTTCAGGCCCTTTTCCAGGGTCCTTAGAAAAGCCTCTTCTTCTTCTTTGATTACTTTGGTGACAAATTCCTGCTGTTGGATCAGCTCGGGAAAAACGCCGTCGAATTGTTCAGCGATCACAGCCACTAACTGATAGAGTAAAGGCGTTTTATAATCCAGATAAGAATAATAATAACGCACCGCCCTTCTCAGAATACGGCGTATTACATAGCCCGCCCCTGTATTGGAAGGCAGCTGGCCATCGGCAATACTGAAGGCAATCGCCCTGATATGATCCGCCAGCACCCTGAAGGCGATATCCTGCCGGCTGTCGGAAGCTCCATAGCTTTTTCGGGTCCGTTCACTGATCACTTTAAGGGTTCCGGTAAACACATCCGTGTCATAGTTAGAAGTCTTATTCTGCAGTACGCGTACCAGCCTTTCAAAACCCATCCCTGTATCCACATGCTTCTCAGGCAGTAATGACAAGCTTCCGTCTTTGCCGCGGTTGAACTGCATAAACACGTTATTCCAGATTTCAATGACCTGCGGATGATCTGCATTCACCAGCGAGGCGCCGGAGATCTCATGACGCTCTTCTGCGCTACGGCAGTCCATATGAATTTCGGAACAAGGGCCACAGGGGCCTGTGTCCCCCATTTCCCAGAAATTATCCTTCTTATTTCCTTTTAGGATATGATCTTCTGCCACCCATTTACGCCACTCGTCATAAGCCTCCTGATCAAAAGGCAGACCTTCTGACGCGTCGCCTTCAAATACGGTAACATAGATCTGCTCCGCATTGATCTTAAATACCTGCGTCAGCAATTCCCAGCTCCAGGCGATGGCTTCTTTTTTGAAATAGTCTCCAAAGCTCCAGTTACCCAGCATCTCAAACATGGTATGATGATAGGTATCGACCCCAACTTCTTCCAGGTCGTTATGTTTGCCGCTGACACGCAGGCACTTCTGCGTATCTGCCACCCTTCTGTGTGCGGGTATCTTGTTACCCAGGAAGTAATCCTTAAACTGGTTCATACCTGCATTTGTAAATAGCAGTGTCGGATCATTTTTGATGACAATGGGGGCTGATGGAACGATTGTATGCTGCTTTTCTTTAAAAAAGTCCAGAAACTGTTGCCTTATCGCTGCAGAAGTCATTATTTTTCGTATTTAAGTGGGCAAAGTTAAAATAATTGGGCAATAAAATGCGTAAAGGCAGATCCCTAAATCCACCTTTACACTTTTGTCCAAGCCCTCATGGCGTTATCAGGTATTATTTGTCCAGCTTTCTGTAATTATAGCCAGCCCTGCCTAAAACTGCCAATTCCCTGGGCAGTGCCTGATAGAACGCGTTATAGTCCTTGGCACGCCCGGGCGTCCACAGGTTCTCCGCAAAGGCTAAGAGCCTGGGCAGCAACATATATTCCATCTGGCTGCCGGAATTAAAGAATTCCGTCCAGATGGCTGCCTGCCCGCCCAATACCAGCTTTTGCTCATCCGGCGTAAAACCGGCGGGCGTTACCTGGTACCCGTAAACACGCTCCAGCGTATTGATCGAATGAGGGGCGGCTAACGGCTCTCCCTCAGGATCTGCCTGGTAGCGGTTAAAATAAAGCGGGTCGGAACAGACATTTATAAAAGCATGTCCGCCGCTAACGGCCTTGAGCGGTGCTTTTTTCGCATAACTTCTCCAGTAGGTGATCGCAGCTGATGGCAATAAATTACCCTCCAGCGCTTCATCCCAGCCGATGATCTTCCTTCCTTTCTTTTCTACAAACCGCCCGATCTTATTGATAAAATAGCTTTGCAGTTGCTCATAATCTTTCAGCCCTTCTTTTTTGAGCAGCGCCTGGCAGCTGGCATTATTTTTCCAGTGGGTCTTGTCCACTTCATCCCCTCCTATATGGATATAAGGGGAGGGAAATATTGCCATTACTTCTTTAAGCACATTTTCCAGGAAATCAAAAGTCTTGGGATTACCCGGATTATATTCGCTGACGGCTCCGGGGGCGTATCCCATAGAGTTGGCAACCGGCTGCGCAAAGCCACTGGTGCTGAACTCGGGGTAGGCGGCCAGTGCGGCCTCGGCGTGCCCGGGAAGTTCTATTTCCGGGACAACGGTAATGCCTCTTACTGCTGCATACTGAACGATGTCCCTTGCCTGTTTCTGGGTATAAAAGCCGCCGTAACGATAGGGCCTGCCCTTTAAGGTATCGGGCCGTTTATTAAAAAAGACAGAACCGGGAATCTCTTCTCTCCAGGCAGCAACAGACGTTAACCTGGGATAGCGCTTAATCTCCAGGCGCCAGCCCTGGTCATCTGTTAAGTGCCAGTGGAATATGTTCAGTTTATAGCGGCTCATCACATCTAAAAGCCTTTTGATCTCTTCCACCGTATAAAAGTGCCTGCTGACATCCAGCATAAAGCCCCTCCAGCTATACTGAGGAAAATCTTCAATATCGGCAAAAGGAACCTGGTGCTCGCTATTTTGCGCGGCAAGCTGCAATAAAGACTGCATCCCGTAATAAAGACCTGCATTTGTTCTGGCGGCGATCTGAATCCCAGAAGCCGTCACTTTTAACTGATAACCTTGCTCGTTTTGCTGCCTGATATGTTTTACGGCGCTATGGGCCCACCGAAGTGCGGGATCCAGGATCAGTTTAACCGGAACAGCGCCCGTTGCCACGTTGCTTACCCGTCGCCCCAGGGTCTCCCTTAATTGTGCATCCATGACGGCAACTACCTTTTTAAGCGCGGTCAGCGATTTGCCTTTAATATGAGCTGGTAATATCATTGTATACCCATTAGACAGTTGACAGCTGCCGTTGCCGATCTGTATATGCACCGGCTGCGGAATAAGGCGGACCTGGCTACTGTCCTGGCCGCTTTGTGCGGTTGACAAAGCCGCTTTGCCTGCCTTATTAAAACCCGCGGCAGCGGGCAGTGCGCCAAGCAATATAAACAGACCGGCCATGCCCGCTGAAAATTGCCAAAACTTCATATTTATTCTCATTTTATAAGTTTGTGGATATGTATATTTTGTACATAATAATTGTCCTTCAGGGGGTTCAGATAAAAAGGCAGCCGATTATCATGTATGACATATTGGAAAAGGCTAAAATTATAGAAAAATCAGCGGACCACCCTGATTAATTTGTAATTTTGGCACATTTGAAAAATGCTATGGCGAAAATCTTTTTAATAGGCATGATGGGGGTAGGCAAATCCCACTGGGCGGGCAAACTCGCCCGTAAACTTGGCATTCCTCATTACGACCTGGATGAAATCATTGAACAAGAGCAGGGAATGCCGATCGCCGAGATTTTTGCGCGCAAAGGAGAGGCGGGATTCCGCCAAATAGAATCGGAGACCCTGAGGCGACTGGGAGAAGCACCTGATTTTGTGCTGGCTACGGGCGGTGGTGCGCCCTGCCAGATGAATAATATGGCCTATATGAACAGCAAAGGTATTACCATATGGCTGGATGAGCCTTTAGAGATCATCACTGGCCGTTTAAGGCAGGGCAGAGCGGAGCGTCCGCTGGTAGCCAGGCTTGCCGATCATGAACTCCGTGACTATATTGCGGACAAGCTGCAGGAGCGGGCGGTATTTTACGGACAGGCAAAATACCGGGTCGCGGGCAGGGAGATTTCTAATGCTACACTGGAACAAATAATCAACAATCATGAATAAAGCAAATATCAATACCTGTTTTGTTAAAGCAGCTGCTCTTCTGGGCGCGATGGCGGTTATTCTGGGCGCTTTTGGCGCCCATGGCTTAAAGGCCAGGGTCAGCGCCGAAGCGCTGGCGGTTTTTGAAGTAGGCGTGCGCTATCAAGTGTATCATGCGCTGGCGCTTCTGCTTACCGGTATCTTATTTATGGCGGGTGATAACAAACGGCTCAGGTGGGCAGGCAGGTTATTTATTGCAGGCATTATTTTATTCAGCGGCTCTTTATATATACTTACTTTTGCAATGGGCGGTGCGAATACTGCCTTGCTAAAATTAGGCATTATCACGCCTGTCGGCGGTGTCGGCTTCATAGCCGGCTGGCTCATGCTGGCACTGGCCTTTGGAAAAAAACAAGCTGAATAACTTTTTCAATTCATTAAATCATTTACTTGTTGGTATGATCGCTCCGGAAACGATACGTGAAGTCACTGACCGCATTGACATTGTCGATGTGGTGGGCGAGTTTGTGAAACTCAGACGCCGGGGCTCTAATTATCTGGGGCTATGTCCTTTCCATGGAGAAAAGACACCTTCTTTTAATGTCTCCCAGAGTAAAGGCATCTTTAAATGTTTTGGTTGTGGCAAAAGCGGCAATGCGATCACCTTTGTCATGGAGCACGAGAAGTATAGCTACGTGGAGGCGATCAAATGGCTGGCACGGCGCTATGGCATTGCCGTGGAAGAGACGGCCATGAGTGAAGAGGCCAGAGAGCATATGCAGGCTGCGGAAAGCCTGTATATCATCAATGGCTTTGCCCAGAAGTTTTTTCATGAGCAGCTGCTTGAAACAGAAGAAGGTGCGCATATCGCAATGGCCTATTTGAAAGAAAGAGGATTTAACCGGCCGATCATTGAGAAGTTCGGGTTAGGATATAATCCGGATATGTCAGACAGCTTCGCTAAGGCAGCCATTCAAAACCAATACAGCCGGGATGTGCTTATGAAAACCGGACTGGTACGCAGCTACCAGGACCGGTTACAGGATAATTACAGAGGCAGGATCATATTCCCGATTCATAATAATTCGGGAAAGATCATTGGCTTTGGCGCCCGTATCATCGGCAAAAAAGACAAGGCGCCTAAGTACATTAATACCCCTGAAAATGAGATCTATCTTAAAAGCCGGATCTTATATGGCAGTTATTTTGCCCGCCACAGCATTGACAGGGAAAATGAGTGCCTGCTCGTGGAAGGCTATACCGACGTACTAGGCCTGGCCCAGGCTGGCATTGAAAATGTAGTCGCCAGCGGCGGTACCTCGCTGACCATTGAACAGCTCAGACTGATTAAAAAATATACCCAGAACCTTACCATCATTTACGATGGAGATAAGGCCGGCGTCAAGGCTGCCCTGAGAGGATTGGATATGGCCCTGGAGGAAGGCCTGAATGTCAGGCTCGTGCTGATCCCGGATGGAGAGGACCCTGATAGTTATGTCCGTCAGTTAGGCGCCGATCAGTTCAAGGAATTTATCCAGAAAAACAAGAAAGACTTTATCCTCTTTCAGCTGGAAATCCTGCTTAGAGACGCCGGCAGTGATATCACTAAAAAAAATGATGCAGTCAACAGGATCGCCGAATCACTCAGTAAGATCAATAAGGCGGAAGACTTTACCAAACAACAGGAATATATCCGTCAGTGTTCGGATCTGCTAAAAATCGATGAACACGGGCTGACCAACCTGGTTAATAAATACAGAAGGGACAGCCTGTCCAAGCTAGAGAAAAAACAATATCAGGACCAGCCGGCTGCCGGGGCAGACCCTTCGCTGCCGGTCGATATAGACGCCCCTGCCGGCGAGCAGGAGCTGGCGACTTTAGATACGGGCCATATTCAGGAACGCAATCTGCTGCGCATTCTGCTGGAGTTCGGTTTAAAACCGTGGAAGGAAAACTGGACCATTGCGGATTATATCTTTGATGAGATACAGGGATTCCCCTTTGAAAATGAAAGCAATGAAAGGCTGCTGGAGCACTACCGGAATGCCTATAATGAAGGCAAAAATCCGGATACTGCCTACTTTCAGTATATTGACGACAGACAAATGCAGGAGCTGGTCGTTGCTATTACGCTTACTCCTTATGAAATCAGCCGCCGGTGGGACGAGAAGATCCCCGGCAAAAAATCAGACAGTATAGTCGACCGCGATATGTCTAAACAAGATGCTCAAAATAGCGTTATCTACTTTAAACTGCGTAAGATCAAACAAATGCTGGACATTACACAAAAAGAGATCATGGGCACCACAGACTTTGAGGAGCAGCTCAGACAACTCCATATCCAAAAGCATTTAAAGCAGGAGGAAAAGAGCCTCACAGACCAATTGGGCGCTGTGATCTTTAAATAGCTGCGACAATGGCCGCGACGTTTTCCTGTGTGATTGCATAATGACTCTCATTATAGATGCATTTGCCCTGATCAATAACAAGAATCTGGGGAGATTCGTGACGGATACCAAATTTACGGGCGACCAGATCAGAAACAGCTCTGTAATGCCAGAGGTCCAGCATATTATAATCTGCATTATCGATAACAGCAGCGCGTTCCAGACGGCTCTTGACCATCGCGCTTGTCGGGCAGGAAATGCTGTGCTTAAATATCAGCTGCGGTTTAGCCTGAGAAAGCGTTATCAGGTCCGCTAACTTCTGTTCACTGTCTAAGGGTCGCCATTCTATCATCTTATATCTTTGTTTTATACAACAAAGATAACAAGGATCCGGGAGTATCCAATAGCATAAAGGATGGACCTGCTTTAGTGAACCGGATTTAAGATTTGTATCTTTACGCATAAAAACAGCGATATGATCCTTTTAATCGCCGGCGCTTCACACACAGGTAAAACGTTATTGGCACAGCGGTTAATGACGCAATTTCACTTTCCTTATTTATCTATTGACCATCTCAAAATGGGCCTGATCAGAAGCGGCCATACAACACTTGGCCCGGAAAATGACGATGCGTTGACAGCCTACCTATGGCCGGTCATCAGAGAAATCATTAAAACAGCCGTTGAAAATAACCAACACCTGATTGTTGAAGGAATGTACATTCCCTTTACATGGAAAAGTGATTTTGAGCCTGCGTACTTAGCAGTGATCAGATATTACTGCCTTGTAATGACTCCTGGCTACATACAAAGACATTTTGAAGACATAAGAAAATATGCCAATGTCATTGAACGGCGCCCTGAGGAGCCACCCCGCATGCAGCAAACCCTTGCAGCTCAAAATGCCCATAATCTTAAAATGTGCCGGCACTTCGACTGCAATTATCTTCTGATCGACAGCGATTACCAGATAGAAATCGACTTATAAACTTGCAGCGCAAAATGCCCATAATCTTAAAATGTGCCGGCACTTCGACTGCAATTATCTTCTGATCGACAGCGATTACCAGATAGAAATCGACTTATAAAATAGCTGTGTTACCGGTGGGGAGCAATAAGCCAGGGGACTATACTAAAGGGCGGCGCGCTATCTGAAGCGATATAAATCTCACTGATCCTGATTTTTATCGGTATATTCACCCTCTGAAAGCCATAGAGCGACCACACCTAAGTGGTCATCAGCAGGAAGCATGTAACGGTGAGCGGCTTTAACGTTAGCAGCATTTTCAAACCATTCAAGTCATAAAAGGATGTCCTTTTTGTTATTAAATGTGCAGAACTTAAAACCTATAAGCACCTATGAAGTATCTTAAGATCCTCTACGTTCAGGTCTTAATAGGCATTGTACTGGGTATCATTGTCGGATGGCTCATCCCTTCGTTCTCCCCCGCTGCAAAGATCATCGCGGATATGTATATTAATCTGATCCGTATGGTCATCGCGCCCGTCATCTTTGTCTGTCTGGTCCTGGGTATGTCCGGGGCCGGAGAAATGAAAAAAGTAGGCAGGATCGGCGGCAAGGCTATTATTTATTTTGAGATCATTACCACCTTCACGCTCATTATCGGTCTGGTCGTAACGCATTTTATCCAACCGGGAACCGGTATCCCGCCGGAGCATATCCCCGCGACAGGTACAGGCGCTCCCGGCTTAGGCGGGTCAGAAGCGCAAATGGACTGGGGGCATTTTATCTCTAACCTGGTACCCTCTAACATTGTCGACTCATTTGCCAGGGGCGATATACTGCAGATCCTTTTATTCGGCATCTTATTTAGTATCGGCCTCTCGAAAATGGGACCTGGAGGCGCTTCTGTCATCAGATTCTTTGAGAAGCTGAACAGGCTCTTATTTAATATCCTTCATCTGGTCATTAAGGTCAGCCCTATCGGTGCCTTTGGCGGGATGGCCTACACGATTGGCAAATTTGGTTTTGCCAGCCTGTTTGTTCTGGGAAAGCTGCTCTTTACTTTTTATCTGACAGGAATTCTGTTTATCTTTATCGTACTCAATGCCATTGCTTATTTTTATAAGTTTAGCCTCTGGAAGTTCCTGGGCTATATCAAAGAAGAGATCCTGATTGTACTGGGCACCAGCAGCAGCGAAGTCGTCCTGCCTAATATTATGGAAAAACTGGAGAAGGCCGGCTGTGACAGAGGTGTAGTGGGACTGGTCATACCTGCCGGATATAGTTTTAACCTGGATGGTACAAGTATTTATCTGAGTATGTCCATAATATTTTTAGCCCAGGTATTTCATGTGCCTTTAACTTTAGGTCATGAACTGGGCATCATTGCTGTACTGCTGATCAGCAGTAAGGGTGCGGCCGGCGTTACCGGCTCTGGATTTTTAGTATTAACCTCTACATTGACCGCCTTAAAGATCATTCCCGTCGAAGGCTTAGCCTTGCTCATTGGTGTGGACCGGTTTATGAGTGAAGGACGCGCAATTGTCAATGTTATCGGCAACAGCGTCGCCACTGTTGTTATCGCTAAGAGCGAGAAGGCGGTGGATATCCCCACCTTTAGACGGGTGGTAGAGAAAAAAGACGTTCCTGCTATGGCGGCAGCACACCCCTTGTCTCCACCGCCGCCTGCGGAAGAAAAAACAGAAAGCTGAAACCAGGCAATCATAGCTCATTATAATCTTCAACTTATCTATTAACATCCAAACAATAAAGACAATGAAACGTTTCTACAGCAAATTGACAGCCGCACGCACCTGCATGATGACGGCAGCTTTTATGGTAACTGCTTTATTATCCATTGCCACCGCACAGACCACAAAACAGCACGCTTACAGTAGTGATGTCGCCACGATTCAGCAGTATGATAAAATCTATCAGCCACAAGCCAGTCCCATCTTATTTGTAGGAAGCTCTTCCATCCGTAAATGGGGAACTTTACAGGAAGACTTTGGTTCTTACAACGTCATCAATCGCGGCGTCGGCGGCTTTGTCATCAATGACCTGATCTATTTTGCGGATCAGCTCATTTTTAAATACCAACCCCGCCAGATCATTATGTATGTGGGAGAAAATGACCTTCCCCAGAAAACTACGACCGCTGACACCGTTTTTCAAAGGTTTGTAAAGCTTTACACCCTGATCCGCTCCAGGTTACCCAATATACCGTTGGGCTATATTGCGCTAAAACCCAGCCCCAGCAGGGCTCAGTTTAATGATAAGTGCGTAGCCGCCAACAAGCTGATCAAGGCCTATTTAGAAAAGCAGCCTCATACAAAATTCATTGATGTGTATACACCCATGATTAAAAACGGGCAGGCCAGGCCCGAGTTATTCGTAAAGGATATGCTCCATATGAATCCTGATGGTTATGCGATATGGAAAAAGCTGGTTCAGCCCTACTTGTTAAATCAATAAATGGCTGACACTTTGGGCAGTCTATATTACCAGGGAGGCGTAGCCTAAAACGATCAGCAATAGTCTGCTTTACGGCCGGGCTCTACAATTGCGGCAAATTCAATTTCTCCCCCGGATCATCTGAAGCATTATGCAGGGGGAGCATACTATATACAAAGCCGGATTAATTGTTGTCCGGCTCAAAATCCAGGGACACCGAATTCATGCAATAACGCTTATTTGTCGGTGGCGGGCCGTCATTGAAGATATGCCCCAGATGGGAATTACATCTGGCACACTCTACTTCAATGCGGTGCATGCCATAGGAATCATCCTGCTTATAAATAACGCTTCCTTTTCTTACCGGCTCAAAAAAGCTCGGCCAACCGCAGCTGCTTGCAAACTTAGCATCTGACCTGAATAGCCTGTTTCCGCAAACGGCACAATAATATGTCCCTCTGGTATCACTATTCCAGTACTGGCCGGTAAAAGCACGTTCTGTCCCCTGCTCTCTGGCCACACTGTACAGATCAGGCGGTAAAATCTTTTTCCATTCGGCATTATCTACATTCAGATGTGTCGTGTCTGTCCTGGAATAATAGGGATTTTGCATTTTTTCTGTCTTTTTCATCGTATCCTTATTTTGGGACTGTGCCTGACAGCTGCAAAAGATCAGCAGTGCTGCACTTAAGATCAACAGTATATTCTTCATTTTATTTTATCCATTTAGGGTTTTTTCAATTTGTCCTTAAAGACCTTTTTAAATTTATCAACCTTAGGCTTTACGACCAGCTGACAATAGGGAACGTTCTGGTTATTTGCATAGTAATCCTGATGATAGCCTTCAGCTTTATAAAAGGGGCCATAGGGAGTGACCTGAGTCACAATAGCCTTATCATAGGCCTTTTCCTCGTTTAGGCGATGAATATAATACTCCGCCTCATTTTTTTGTTCCACATTGTGATAAAAAATCGCCGACCGGTACTGCGTTCCTACGTCATTACCCTGGCGGTTAAGACTGGTAGGGTCATGAGCCACAAAAAACGCCGCCAATAACTCCTTATAGGTGATGAGTTTCGGATCATAAATAATATTGCAGGCTTCGGCATGTCCGGTTGTGCCTGTACAGACCTGCCGGTAAGTGGGATTAGGCACCTGCCCCCCGGTAAACCCCGAAGTGACTTTCAGAACACCTTTCAGCTCCTTAAACTGGGCATCGACGCACCAGAAGCACCCCGCAGCAAAGGTGGCCGTGTCCGTTTTATGCTGTGTTATTTTATCCATCGCGTTATTATCTGTTCCTTTTATTACTGCCGGACGGGCAATGGAAAATACAGGCATTAACCCTAACATATAAATCCAGAAAAATGCGCGGTATGCGCGTTGCTTCTTAGTCATAATTATCAATTTATTTGCGTTTCGTAAAGAGGAGCGTCAACCGGTATATTAAATACATTGCTGATCATGTTTGTCATCAGCGCGTCTCCCACAATCAAAATCAGATCCATTAAATGTTCCCTTGTAAAACCTCTTTTGTAAAACCTGTCTACTATTGCCTGCTGCACCACCCCGCGGGTATCTGTCATGGCGGTGACCAGTTCGAAAATCACCTGAAGATCCTGGTCCAGCGGCAGGCGCCCCGACACAATCGCTTCTATATGCACCTGTTCCAATCCATTTAGTTTCGCGATCATTGTATGATACTCGGTGCAGTACCTGGAACGGTTTTTATAGGAAACACCTAGTATAACTGCTTCTGTTACCCGTCTGGAAAAAACCGTATTCCTTCTGTGAAAAGGATAGTAACAGGATAAAGCATTTGCCGAGTGCATCATTGTCGCAAACAGGTTTGGTACATAGCCTAACGAACGCGTAAAAAGACGCAGATAACGATGGTTTGCCTTGCTTATAACATTATTATTAATATCAGTTTCTGTCATCTCAAAAATTTTGACTGCTTAAGACTTACTCCGAAATACAGAAATACCCATTCCTGAATATTCCTTAAAGAACCTGCTGAAATGAGCAGGGCTCTCAAAGCCAAGCTCGTAGGCTATTTCCTTTGCTGACTTGTCCGTATAATGAAGATACCTTTTTGCCTCTAACACGAGCCTGTTTCGAATGATGGCCGAGGGAGGCGGCTGCCTGAGCAGATAAAAAACATTACTCAGGGTCTTGGGCGACTTATTCAAACTGCTTGCATAGAACTTTACATCATGATGTTGTTTAAAATTGCCTTCCACTAATAAAGAAAACTTTCTTACCAGATCCATTTTTTCATCAGGGAATAACTGATAACTTTCTGTTTGCTGCTTAGCGATCCTTGTGGTTTTAATGATCACTCTTTTTAAAAGCGTGCGCAGCATTTCTCCCTGAAAATGATCATTTAGTAATAATTCGTTTGAAAAAACCTCTTCTAAGTGGCTTATTTCTTCAATTTCCTTCTCATTTAATTTAATGAACATCGGATGCCGGATCCCGTAAAACAAAAATCCCACACAGCCTACCTCCGCATCATGATCCACAATACAGTAAAACTCCCGGTTAAACTGCCAGGCGGTGATCGATTCCGGATGTTCAAAAATAAAATGCTGATTAGAGACCAGGGGCAGGATGCAATTTGCCGGCATCTGATAGGCAATCTCATCAATAATGACTCTTTGCGCCTTCCCCTTGTTATAGATAAAGGTATTGATCGGCGTGGGGTCTGCCGCTTTCAGCCCTGTGCCTGAAAACTGCTTATTATCCCGGTGCATAATAAACCTGGCTGCGGTACGCTGCTCTTTATATTCTCTGATCATTTTTTAAAGGTGTTTTGCTTTTCAATTCATCCACAATTTACAGAATCTTACTTGTAGCGCCACCATCCACCAGATAATGTTGTCCGGTAATATAAGAAGCCTTATCCATTGCTAAAAAGGCGACAACAGATGCCACTTCTTCAGCCGCTGCAACACGCCCCAGGGGTGTCCTTAAAACAATAGCTTCTTCCATTTTCTTGTCGGATAGTACACCGCTGGTTGCCGGCGTCCTTGTAAACCATGGACTAACGGCATTCACCCTGATACCCCAGGAGGCCCATTCTACCGCCAGGTTCCGGCTCATCTGGATCAGGCCGGATTTCGCCATTGCGTAGGGTGCGCCTGTTCCGGCATCCATAATTCCCGCTACAGATGCGACGTTTATGACTGATGCATTTCGGGAGGCTGCGAGTAGCTCATATAAAAGACGGCACATCTCAAAGGGCGCTACCAGATCTGTGTTCAGCACTTTCTGATATTCATCTACGCCGTAATCAATACTGGGCTTACGGATATTCAGTCCCGCATTATTAACCAGAATGTCCAGTTTACCCCATTTTTTACGAATCCATTTTTCGATCACCGTTCTTTCTTCTATGGAATTAACGTCCGCCTGAAGGCCAAACACAACGCTTTCAGATGATTTAAGACTTTCCAGAACAGTATTAATTTCAGTTATCTCTCTTGCTATAAACAATACTTCAGCGCCCAGCAGCAGCAGTTCTTCCACCACCGCACGGCCAATTCCTTTGGTTCCCCCGGTAACAAGTGCCTTTTTATTTTTTAAATGCCAGCCCTTCATTTTAACATACAATAAGTGGTTTACAAATCTGTTACTTTCTTGACAATGCCTGTTTACCCAGATCCAATAATGCCGCACTGTCCACAAATCCGGTTTCTTGCATAATCAATTTGCCATCCGTATTAAAAAATAATAACGTCGGGTAAGCCGTAATATTCCAGTTACCTGCCAGCTGAATACCCTCACCCTTTTCAGCATCAATTGCATAATTGATAAAATGCTTGTTATAATACTGCGCTATATCAGCGCTTTTAAAGCTCTCCCTTTCCAATTGTCTGCAGGGCAGGCACCATGCAGCAGATACATCAACAAAAATATATTTATGGCTCTTTTTTGCCAGATCAACAATATGTGACCATGTACCTTTATCAAACGATATTTCATCCTGGGGTAAACATACACGCCCGAATGCATGGCGGCCAGATATTCCGATAACGGTTAAAATCACTACCCACACACCTGTGATAAGCATTTTACCATAAATTTCCCTACTACACATAATGATACGTTGAGTTTATAACGAGGGTCTGACAGCCGTTGCTACAGCCTTTAATACATCAGGATCTAATCGTTGCCGGAAATCAGGGTTAATGTATTCAAACTGTATTCGTCCCTGTCTGTCTACAATAAATACCGAAGGAACTGGCAGTAAAAGCGCCTCGTCTTTTCCTCCGGTGGATTCAGGGAGCAGCTTCCAATACGCTTCAGGAGCCTTGTAGGCGATACCGAATTGTTTTGCCAAATCAAGATCCGCATCCGATAACAGGGTATAGGATAATTGTTGCTTGTCTCTGGATTTGGCCAGAGCTTCCGGTTTATCCGTACTTATGGCCAGTAACTGATAGCCCTGTTGTTGAAGCTCCGGCAAAAGACTTTGCAAACCTGAGAGCTGTTTTGAACAATAAGGGCACCAGCCTCCCCTGTAAAAGACCAGAATAGTTGGTTTTGCCTCAATTGCTTTATACAAATCAAATTTCTCACCAGCCACATCGTTTAATACCGCCTCAGGGACTTTTTCACCTGTTAATAAGGGGCTGATGTCTTCCGGTCGCCCGGCAACCACAATTGATGCAGTCAAAATATCTGCTTTTTCCGTTGTTTTTGTCACGGGAGACGCCGTTTTCGGATTTGTTTGGGCATTCAGCATATTAAATGCGAAGATCAGCACAACTATTACCAGGCAGGCGGCTTTTTTATCAGATTCAAGATATTTCATAAAAGCGTTAAAATAAATGAAATTGCCATGAACTACCGGGACGATATCGGTCAGTCCCGGTAGTCCGGCAATGCTAAGATTCTATGAGATGATTAAAAATACCAGACCCTCAACTGGCCAGCGGTTTTGCCAGGGGGAACTCCACCGGGACTTTGGTCACCGCATGCAAAATGTTGCTGATCGTCCGGTCGCCCACCAGCAGGATCAGATCTATCAGCTGCTCCCTGGTGTAGCCGGCATTATAAAAACCGGTGAGCAGCGCATCATCTTCTATGCGCCTTTTATCCGTTAATTCTTTTGCCAGTTTAACAAGCGCATTTAACTTATCATCAAAGGCGGCACCACCGGCTCTGATCTGCAGCGTTTCCTCCTGGGAAAAACCGGTGCTTTTTGCAACCATTGTATGCGCACTTAAACAATAAATACAGCCATTGACCTCGCTGACCACTAAATTGACAGCCTCTATTTCCTTTGCGCTTAAAGATAGTTTTGCAGCCTCTAATTGCGTATATGCCTCCAGCGCGTTTTCAGAATAAGCCAGGGTCGAATACAGATTGGGCACTGCTCCGTAGGCTTTTTTTAACTGATCAAATATTAACTGGTTTTTGGGTGACACCTCTTCTCTTTTAAGGACACTCAGATTATTTGTTTCCATAGTTTTTCTTTTAATGTTAAATGAGATTTTATTTATTCAGATCAGTCGATCGTAACTTTAATAATATTTTTTATATCAGGCAGCGTGGTAAATTCATTCGGATTGGGTACAGGCTCGATGGTTTTACTTTCTTCCAATGGCGTGCCGGCCAGATTAAACTGTGTGAGACCCGCTCCAGGGAATTGATTGATGGCCGTGCCATCGTCATATAGTACGGTGGTAGTGGAAAAATCGCCCTTCATTGTCGGATCGATTCCATCCGCACTCGTGGCAAAAAACCAGTCATTGGAAAAACCATACATGGTGGCAATTGCAATTTTATCGCCTTTCGTCACTTTTAATTCCTGAGAAACGCTGCTTCCGGCCTGGTCACCGACTTTTGGTAACAGTACCGTTGAACTGGCAGCCGGCAATACATACACTGCCTTTACGCCAGTGACCGTTTTTAAGTATTTGGCCAACGCAGAAGCGTCTCCTTTTTGTGCGATGTCGGTAAGACCGTGGCCCGCATCTTTTTCTCCGGCTTTATAGATCGGGTTGCCAGTACCATTATACACCACCACTAACACTGGAGACAGCGGTGTAAAAATACCCGTCTGGCTGGTGAGATAAGCGCCCAGTTCGCTATTTTCCCCCATTTCTGCAATTTTGGTCAAACCATTTGCGCTGGGCTTGCCCTCTTCATATAAGGGATTGGGATTCAACAGATCGCCTCCGGCGATGTAAGAGACGGCCCAGACACCGGGACTAAAGGGCGTAGGGTTGGTCGTATTGCCCGAGTTATTATGAATGGTGACGGTAAATGTAGAGTTGCCTTCATAATGCAAAGAAACTTTCATTAAATCAGCGGTCGGAGCATATGTATTTCCCTGGCCATCCGTTCCTTTTACTTCCATAATATTCTGAGCAGTGGACTCTGCCGTACCTGGGTGCATTAATGCCTCGCCGGGTTTTTCATTAACGCGCGTACCATTATCCCAGAGTTTAATCTGAGCAGATACGTCTCCCTCGATAGGTGTTCCGTCTTCCTTGTAGAGCTGAATGCCCGGATTGGCAGGTGCGAAAAATAAATCATTTGACCAGCCATACATGGTGGCAAAGCTTAATGCCTGGCCTTTGGCAGCAGAAAACTTAAATGATACGGACCCTCCTGGCATGACCACAGGTTCAGCGCCGTCATTTTTAAAGGTTCCCGACTCGACAAGCGGTTTTGAGTCCAGTACATTCTCAATTGTAATTTTTGTCGTGGAGGAGCCGGAAGGACTGTCATCCTTGCTGCAACTTGCCATTAGCACCGGGATTGCCGCCACTGAAAGCCATAATAAATTTCTATGTTTCATAAGAAATAACTTTAAGGTGATAAGGCAAAATTACGATGCGCACTGGCCGACAGCGGTATCTGGAATTCCTTATAAGTTGCCATAATTTCCCGAAAGCAAGTTGGAAGTGTTTTTCTAAAAGATCTCTGCTGACTTACCGGTCATCTATGCTTTACCAGGATACATACAGGCCGCTAATCTCCTTATTCTAACAATTTCTTTATTTTTATTCGTGAATACCTTTTTTTCATGACCTTTGGTGACAATCTCAAAAACAATATGAAGATTCATTTTATATCAATAGGCGGCAGTGTAATGCATCAGCTGGCCATCGCCCTTCAAAAAAAGGGATATCAGGTCACAGGGTCAGATGATGAAATTTTCGATCCTGCCAGATCCGTATTGGCAGCTCAGGGACTGTTACCCGCCAAAACAGGCTGGGATACCGCAGCCATTACGCCCGACCTGGACGTGGTCATTGTAGGCATGCATGCCCGGGCAGACAATCCAGAACTGGTAAAGGCGCAGACGTTAGGCCTTCCGATCTATTCTTTCCCGGAATACATTTACCAGGAAAGTAAAGATAAAACCCGGGTAGCCATCGGCGGAAGCCACGGAAAGACCTCTACTACAGCCATGGTCATGCATATACTCTCTGAGACCGGCAAAGCCTTTGACTATCTGGTGGGAGCGCGGCTGCAGGGTTTTGATCAGAGCGTTCAGATTACAGATGCACCCATTTTAATTGCTGAAGCAGATGAATATCCTGCCAGCGCCTTAAAGCCTGTTCCTAAGTTCCATTTCCTTTACCCGCATATTGCCGTGATCACCGGTATCGCCTGGGATCATATCAATGTATTTCCCACCTTCGATTTTTATCTGGAGCAATTCAGGATATTTATACAGCGTATCGAACCGGCAGGGATACTCATTTACAACGGCTCCGATGCTGTATTAAAAGCGCTGGTGGAAGGCGAAAACCGGGCAGATATCCGGTTTGCCCCTTACACAATCCCGCCGCATGAAATCACAAACGGCATCACCCATGTAGAACTGGAAGGCATAAAAACATCATTACAGGTCTTTGGTGACCACAACTTATTGAACCTGCACGCCGCGTTTTTAGTCTGCAGGGCCTTAGGGCTCCAGGCCAGCCAGATCCTTCAGGCGGCGTCCAGTTTTACGGGTGCAGCCAAAAGGCTTGAACGGCTCTATCAGGATCCTGATCAGGCCCTTAGTATTTTCAGGGATTTTGCCCATGCCCCCAGCAAGGTAAAGGCAACCATTGAGGCCGTAAAACGGCAGTTTGCTGACAGAAAACTGGTAGCCGTGCTGGAGCTGCACACCTATAGCAGTCTCAACGCAGACTTTATGGAGCAATACAAAGGGGCGATGGATGATGCGGATCAGGCCATCGTTTTTTATACACCCCATGCACTGGAAATGAAAAAAATGGCTCCGCTTCCCGAACAGTCTGTCATTAAAGGCTTCGCGAAGCCTGGACTACAGATTGTTCATGATAAGCAGGATCTGGAAAAAATATTACGTGGTTCAACATTGAATAACACCAATATATTACTTATGAGCAGTGGTAATTATGATGGATTAGATATTGCAGGCTGGATCAGTGAAATTCAGCAAAAGAAAGCAGGATTTTAAGCAGGATTTTGGACAAAATGTCATCAATTGGTTCAAATTTATAAAACCTTCTTATCTTACACGCCTAAAATTATCTAATCACCGCTAATTTCACAGCCATGAATATCGAACTGACCAAACCACTGGCTTTTTTTGATATTGAGTCGACTGGTATAAATCCTGCCACAGACAGGATCGTAGAGCTGGCCATTATCCGGATCAATCCGGATGGAGAGAAAACGCGTTTCAGAAGGCTGGTGCACCCGGGCATACCTATACCAAAGGAATCTTCCGATATCCATGGCATCACTGATGAAATGGTAAAAGATGCGCCTGCTTTTAAAGACATCGCAGCTGAGGTGACCGCATTTTTAGAAAATTGCGATCTGGGCGGCTATAATTCTAACCGCTTTGATGTGCCCTTACTCGTTGAAGAATTCTTACGGGCCGGCGTGCCTTTCTCGCTGTCTGACAGAAGGCTGCTGGATGTTCAGAAGATCTACCATAAAATGGAGCCCCGCACCTTAAGCGCGGCCTATCAGTTTTACTGCAGTAAGTCCCTGGAAGATGCACATACCGCCACTGCGGATGTAGAAGCCACCTGGGAGGTGCTGCAGGCTCAGATTGACAAATATCCGAATATCGGCCACAGCCTGAACAGCATTTTGCAGTTCACCGGCGAAGACAAGATCGTTGATGTCGCCCGCAGATTCGTCTTTAAAGGTGAAGAAATTATCTTCAATTTCGGCAAATACAAGGGAAAAGTGGTCAGGATGGTCTTTAAAGAGGAGCCGCAGTATTATGACTGGATGATGCGCGGAGACTTCCCTTTACACACTAAACAGGTTATTTCTGAGATATTTCAGCAGGTATTTCCAGGTAAAAAATAAATCGGCTTTAACATAAAAACATAGTGAGATATATTTTTAATCCTTATTTTGAGCCTTAAATTACCGTTTGTTGGAGAAACTTGTTATCATACCTACTTATAATGAAAAGGAAAATATAGAAGCCATTGTTCGCTATGTATTTTCACTCAACCTAAACTACCATATTCTCGTCATAGATGACGGGTCTCCGGACGGTACCGCGCTGATTGTCAAAGATTTAATGGTAAATTTTCCAGGACAATTGTTTTTAGAAGAGCGCAGCGGCAAACTGGGTCTTGGAACTGCTTATATTCATGGTTTTAAATGGGCCATTGAGCGTGATTACCGGTTTATCTTCGAAATGGATGCTGATTTTTCGCATAATCCGGATGATCTGGAACGCTTATATGAGGCCTGCAAGTCAGCAGGTGCAGATGTAGCCATCGGCAGCCGTTATGTCAAAGGCGGCAACATCCAGAACTGGCCCCTGGACCGCCGGATCTATTCCAAAGGGGGAGCTTTATATACCCGCATTATCACCTGGATGCCTGTTGGTGACCCGACAGCGGGATTTGTCTGTTACCGCAATGAAGTGCTTTCTTCTATAAACTTTGACGCCATCAAGTTTGTAGGTTATGCTTTCCAGGTAGAAATGAAATTTGCTTCCTGGAAATTAGGATTTAAAATCGTAGAAGTCCCTATTACCTTTAAAGACAGGACCAGTGGTGCCAGTAAAATGAGTAAAGGTATTATAAAAGAAGGCATTGTGGGTGTCCTGAAACTCCAGTGGCATAGCCTGTTTAAAAATTACAAGGGTTCTGTATCTGTTGAAACCTCTGTAGAATAATACATCTCAGCGCCACAATACCCTGCTGATTTGCGAATATTTTTTCATAAAGCCCCGTTAATTCCCTAACTTGCTTTACGTGGCCGTTACTGGCAGGCAGATCTTTTACGAATGATCCTGAAGGCCATGAGATGAATACTAACTAAAATCAAATTCGGGTAATATGCAAAAGGTAAAATATGTATGGGCTATTGCAGGGCTTTTTTTCCTCCTTCCCCTGACAATGCTGGCACAGGATGCCGGTCATCTGGAGCTGTCCATGAACTATCCGAAAGTACATAGAAGAATTGGTTTTCAATATACCGGTGGCCTTTCCAAAAGCCCTGATCTTAAAAGTATTCTTTATTACAGCGTCGAAAGCAGGATCTATGCCATGGGACTTAGCCACGCCGAAATGGGCGACAAGCTGATCGGAAGCTTTACCCTGCCCGACTCTGCCCAGGCATTCGCCCTGGTCTTTAAAGATGCAGAGAGCACGGATAAAAATAATGGCAACGGTTATATCTATAACATTTATACAGACAACCAGCCCAGTCTTGGCACCTACGCCTCCGAAGCTACGTTTTATGAGAATATGGCTGGTTTATTTGGCATTACAAGGAATTACGATACAGCCGTTACGCTGTATGAAAAAGAATTTTCACAGCATCCTGACCAGAAGGATATTTATCAGGAGGCCTACCGCACCGCCGGCCTTTACAGCAAAGACCGGGTAAGCGTGCTTGGAGGACTTAAAAGCGATTGGGAGCAAATGATCGCCCGTAAGGCTCCGGAGGATTCTCTGATAAAGGTCTATACGCTGCTGTCCAATTTTGACCGGGAAAATATTCATCATTATAAAGATAGTCTGCTGTCAATTTATCCCCATGGCCTGGTAGCGGCCAGAGATGAAGCGGGAGAGGTCTTTAAAAAGAGTAGTGCGGACTCTATGGCGGTTGCTTATGAGGCACTATTACAAAAATATCCGGATCAAAAACCGGAAGACATCGTCAATCCCCAACAGGTCTATTACATATTAGCCAAAAAATACTGGGAAGAAAAAAATGCAGATAAATTTCAGGCGTATGCCGATAAAGTAGCTATCAACAGCATGCGCTCTTCTTTATATAATTCCGCTGCCTGGCCGATAGCAGAAGCGCAGCGCAGCGACAGCCTGGAGCTGGGGGCTGCGCTGGCTAAAAAATCTGTGGATGCGGCACTTAAAATGAAAGATGACCGTCCGACATATTATACCAAAACTGACTGGGAAAAAGTATGTCAGTCTAATTATAGTATGGTTGCAGACACCTATGGATACTTGCTTTTCCAGCAGGGAAAAGTAAAAGATGCACTGGATATCCAGCAAAAAGTAATCGTAGGATTGGATACAGATGCGGATATTAACGGCAGATATATACAGTATTTATTAGCGAACCAGGATGATGAAACAGCCCTGGATAAAGCAGCCGGGTTTATCAAAGCAGGACATAGCGATGCTGCAATGAAGGGCCTTCTGGCCAGTGCTTATCAGAAAGTGAATAATACAGACAGCGGATTTAACGCTTATTATGATAAACTGGAGGCGGTCGCCTTAGAAAAAAAGCGTGAAGAAATCAAAAAAACGATGCTGGATCTGCCTGGTTACAGTTTTAACCTTAAAGATATCGAAGGGAAAACTGTCGCACTCGATGCATTGAAAGGCAAGGTGGTTGTTATTGACTTCTGGGCCACCTGGTGCGGCCCCTGCAAGATGTCTTTTCCCGGAATGCAGCTCGCACTGAACAAGTATAACGATGATCCGGATGTCGTCTTTTTGTTTATTGATACCTGGGAACGCCAGCCAACCATCGAGCAACGCAAAACAGAAGTCAAGCAGCTGATGGATGATAATGACTATACGTTCCATGTGGTGCTGGATGATCCTGCAACTGAAAATAAACAGCAATACAAAACGGTCAGCGCCTACGGTGTTACCGGTATACCAACAAAATTTGTACTGGATAAGGAAGGCAAGATCCGTTTCAAGGCCATTGGTTTTGACGGCAATAGTCAGAATCTGGCCGATGAGTTATCCATCATGATCGAACTGGCCAGAGCATCTCAGCTATAGTAAGGGCTGATCATCCAATAGATAACCGGGCCTGTGATAGCGATATAGAGCCATAGCGGCCAGGTAACGCGGGCAATCTTCTTATGCTTTTCCCACTCTCCGGTGAGTCCCCTGTAAGCGGTAAATAAAATGATCGGCAACATCACGGCGGCCAAAACAATATGTGTCGCGAGTAGTGTCAGATAAACCGTGCGGATGGTCCCGGTGCCGCCAAATTTCGTTTCCCCGGCAAAAAGGTTATGGCAGATATAGGCACATAGGAATAATACGGACAGCACCAGCGCTGTCAACATTAGTTTTTTATGCAGCAGATAATGCTTTGATTTAACAGCGATGAGTGCTGCAATGAGTACAAATGTAACGACGGTATTAATGACCGCACTGATCAGGCCAAATACATGGGGATTAAACCCAAGATCAACTCCTGTTAATTTATACTTACCGAGTGCGACAATGACCAGAAAAACGATAATGGAAAAAATACCGATATATCGTTTGGCCTTCTTATCATTTTTCCCGATACTGGCGCTGAGATATTGCTGGCTCATAAAAACGAAGGAATTTTTGATCAGATAAATTTATAATAATGAAGTTCAATGCCGGTCTTTTGCTGCAGGTTCTTTCTTTTTTTTGAGTATGCCATAGAAAATAAAGATAACCAGTACAATCGCGATAAAAAATACAATGGCCATTTCCGTAGGATCAAATGGCAGCGGCGATGGATGTCTGGCATCTTTTTCTACCATTAATTTACCGATATCTTCGGCCAGCAGAGGCAGGTCACCCAGCGTGTCTAACCCGTTATAATAACCTCTTATGCCAAAATCCCTGTCTAATAACACAAAACGGCCGGTATGGGCAAAATTAGGATCTATCGGTGTTTCATCGTCGTATTTGTCGACTCTTAATTGCTGAAAGATAAAATCATAGATAGAATCACGGTTACCGGTCAAAAACCACCAGTTGTCATGATTGACCCCATATTTATCTGCATAGGCCTTTAACTTACGAACAGAATCCCGTAAGGGGTCAATAGAAAAAGATAAGAACTGGACATTATTGACTCCCACGAGGTTTCCCTTGATATCCCCGCCTTTTTCAAAGGAGCGTTGCAAATGCACCATATTTCTGGTCAGAAAAGGACAAATAGACCCACAGCTGGTAAAAAAGAAGTCGGCTACGATCACCTTTCCCCTTAAATCATATAAATGAACCGTATCACCAAGCTGGTTGACTAATTTGATATTCTGAACAGTATGCCAGATGCTGTCTCTCTGCATTTTGCCATTCACCTCATGCGTAACAACACTATCTAAAATATAATGTTTAGGCATATGGATCGTCTTATTACTGGCGACCTTCAAGATAAAATAACCGGTAAGGGGAATAATCAGTGCAATAATAATACCCAGAAGTGCTTTTTTACTCATCGCTTACAGTTGATGTACATTAAATGCAGCGGTTCTGTTATAACCGCAATGGGGCAAAGGTCTGTCATTTAATGTTTAAAAAGACAAAATATTGAGTGAAAATGGAATTTAACCGGTGCATCATTTTCAAAGACGATCAGATCAATCATCAGGATTACAACAAAGTTTATAGGGGGGAAACAGCCCTGCGTTATTATAAATGCTGAGCCCCTGGCAAACGGCCTTTCAACAGGTGCTACACAAAAAAAAGAGCCACCTGTGATATGGTCACAGATGGCTCTTTTATATTTTTTATCGTCCGGGCGGGCGCCGGACGCGGTTGTATAAAGTAGCCCTATTCAGCGCTCTTTGCAGAATCAGCAGCCGCTGCGGCTGGCGCAGCCGCCGGTGCTTCCATATGATGCACCGCAGGTGTTTCATGACCTTCATGCCCTTCTTCAGGAAACTCCATCGGCAATTGTGCATGTTCCACGTGATACGGATCCATCCTTGCCCTCAGGTCTTTATAAGACTGGCCGTCACCCAGAAAGGCACCGATAAACCAGATAAAAAGTAAAGAAGGAATGGCGATCACCATAATCATATTGCGCACTTCATGACGCAGGTGCATAAAATAACCAATGATATAAAAGGCTTTCCAGAGCATCAGGGCCATTACCAGCCCTTTGACCAAATGTCTCTTAAGACTGTCTTCTGGCCATGGCATCATAATAAAGCCGAGAATAAGTTCTACGATCGTCAAGATAGACAGGTACAATGTTATTCTCCAGATCTCTCTTTTTACTTTCTTGGAATCAAATGCATGTGCATGTGTATGTCCGCCGCTCTCTAATTGTTCTAAATTTGACATGTATAATGAATTTGTAGCAAATAATAGGTTGAATTAAACCAGATAAAAACAGGTAAATACAAATACCCAGACCAGATCCACAAAGTGCCAGTACAGACCTGCTTTCTCTATCATCAGGTAATGGCCGCGTTGTTCAAACTTGTTGCAAAGGGTCATGATCAGCATAATAATGTTGATACAAACACCTGAGAACACGTGGAACCCATGGAAACCGGTAATGGTAAAGAAGAAATTCGTAAAATTCTGTGTAGACTGTGTCCCGTTAGAGTTAGCAAAAGGATTCGCACCCCACCAGGCCCCTTCATGATACAGGTGTGTCCATTCCCAGGCCTGACAACCCAGGAAGATAAAGCCGCCTATAATAGTCAGGATCAGGTATTTTACCACATCTCTTTTATTCATTTCCTTTCCGGCCTGCACCGCCAGTACCATGGTAACAGAGCTGATGATCAGGATAAAGGTCATAAGACTCACGAACGCCAAAGGTGCATTCCCGCTGATTCCAGGGAACTTATTAAACGCAACGTTCGGGTCAGGCCAGCCGATCGTGGCAAACCTGGTAGTACCATAAGAAATCAGTAACCCTCCAAAAGTAAAGGAGTCACTCAGCAAAAAGAACCACATCATCAATTTGCCATATTCTACTTTAAAGGGACTGCTGCCACCGCTCCACTTGCTCGGCTTCTCCGTATGTATTGCTGCTGTATGTGCCATAATAAAGAATAAAAATGATTTACTTTATTTTTTAATGCTTCTTAATTTATCTTTTAAATGGTGTCTTGCTGTTTAAGTAAAGCTAAAGAACAAAAACAGATAGATCCATAATATATCTACAAAATGCCAATAGATCGCTACAATCTCGATGGGCGTCTTATCATAGCGCTTCACCCGAGTACCATAGGCCCTGAAAAAGATGATCATCAACGCAATGATACCACCGATCACATGTAAGGCATGCAGCCCCACAATAATACCCAAAAAGGAAGCTGAAGCGTTACTGCCGATACCAAAGATCTGAATACCTCTTTCATGGAGTTGCGTAAATCCATATAATTGCAAGATGGCAAAAAGTAAGCCCAGCGCTGCCGTAACCGTGATCAGGGTCTTATACTTTTTCCGCTCGTGCGCCTTAAAATTCTTTAAAGCCAGATGCATCGTAAGCGAACTGATCAGAATAACCACCGTAGAGATCCAGAAAACAGACGGCAACCCGAATTCCATCCAGTTACTGAAGGTACGCTTTACGACATAGGCACTGGTCAGTCCTGCAAACATCATTACAATGCTCGCCATCCCCACCCACAGTAAAAACTTATGTGGATGCAGTTTGCCTCTATTTTCAGAAATACCCACTGTTGTCATTTAAAAATTTTTGCTTACTGCCGAAAGTAATGCCAATAGAACCACCGGCAAATAAATATAACTACTGAACATCACCCGTCTGGCGGATTTCACATCCATATTCACATATAACCGTATACATTGCGCCACCATAAACAGATTGCAGATAAGCACAATGCCAAAACTGATCTTTCCGGCCAATGTACCGACATCATTTAAAGGATGCCCGCCCCCCAGGGGTAAAAATGCCAGCATACCAACCGGCACCATTAATGCAGCATAAACGACTGCCTTCATGGCCGTGCTTTTGGTCGGCCCTTTATCTGAAGGCAATAACTTAAAGCCTGCCTTTGTATAATCGCCGTGTGCCACCCAGGCAATCGCCCAGAAATGAGGGAACTGCCATAGGAACTGTATCAAAAACAGCACCAGACCACCATACCAGCTATTATCACCACCCGCCACAAAACCCGCAACCCAGCCAATCAGACAGGGAAACGCGCCGGGAAACGCGCCGACTAACACAGCTATAGAGCTTTTCTTCTTCAGCGGTGTGTAGATATAAGCATACAGGAACATACTAAAGGCAGATAACAATGCAGACTGTGCATTAAAACAATACCACATCATCACTACCCCAAGTATCCCGGAAACGTAGGCAAAGATCAGCGCATTTTGCTGGCTGATCCTTCCGGCTGCCACCGGTCTGTTGGCGGTACGTTTCATCAATGCGTCCGTGTCCTTTTCAACGGCCTGGTTGATGGCATTGGCGGCGCCCGTTACGAGCAACCCCGCTACAAAGAGCTCAATAATCTTTGCCACATTGGATACAAGTGTATTGGGTGACAATAGATAACTAATGACACAGGAGAAGACGACCGTAAAACTCAACGTGAATTTAGTAAGCGTCATATAGTCTCTTATCAAGACATTCAGCTTACCCGGCGTCGCATTTGTATTAGCATTAACACTATCCTGTTTCAAAAATCTTATTTTTTGCATAGGGTCCCAACAAAGGATCTCTATGTTATTATTCAATTCTACTTATCCAAACCGGATAACTATGCGTTGCCCTCTTCTACCTTGATACCGGTAAACTCGGCTGAAGTATAGGCCGGATTATCTTCTTCACCCACAGGCACTGTCTGAGGGATAAAGTCATGTCCGTCCTTGCTATAATCATAAGGCCAACGATGTACCTCAGGAATTTCTCCAGGCCAGTTGCCATGCCCTACATGGATAGGTGTTGTCCATTCTAAAGCGGTGGACTTCCACGGGTTTTTCACTGTCATCTTTCTTCCCTTGAAAATAGAATGGAAGAAGTTGAACAGGAACAGGAACTGTGCGGCAAAGGTGATAATGACACAGATACTGATAAATCTGTTCAGTTCAACAAACTGCTTGAAGCTTTCCCAGCTGCTGTAGTCATAATACCTTCTTGGCATACCTGCCAGCCCTTCATAGTGCATGGGCCAGAAAATCAGGTAAGCGCCTACCAGCGTTATCCAGAAGTGGATATATCCTAAGGTATTATTCATGTGACGGCCATACATTTTGGGGAACCAGTGGTATACTCCACAGAACATTCCGAAGAAGGCGGCCACACCCATTACCAGGTGGAAGTGCGCAATAATAAAGTAGGTATCGTGGATATGGATGTCAATGGCGGAGTTACCGGTATAGATACCTGTCAGACCACCGGAGATAAACACGCTCACAAAGCCAATAGCAAAGAGCATACCCGGTGTAAAACGCAGGTTACCACGCCAGAGCGTTGTCAGCCAGTTGAAGACCTTGATCGCAGAAGGTACGGCGATGAGCAGCGTCAGCAACACGAATATCGATCCGAGGAATGGATTCAAACCGGTCACAAACATATGGTGCGCCCATACCAGGAAGGCCAGGATAACGATCGCAAACATGGACATCACCATGGCAGAGTACCCGAAGATCGGCTTACGGCCACTGGTAGACATAACCTCAGATACGATACCCATTGCAGGCAGGATAACGATATACACCTCTGGGTGACCCAGGAACCAGAACAAGTGCTGATACAAAATTGCGTTACCACCCTCGTGGGATAATGCGCCTACTCCCTGGATGTAAATATCAGATAAGTAGAAGCTGGTACCGAAATGACGGTCAAAGATCAGCAGGATAAAGCCGGAGAACAATACCGGGAAAGAAAGCACGCCCAAAACGGCCTGCAGGAATACACCCCAGGTACTCAGCGGCATGCGCATCATGCTCATACCCTTTGTACGCATATTGAGTACAGTGGAAATATAGTTCAGACCCGCCAGTAACTGCGATACAACAAACAGGATCAGCGACGCTAACCAAAGGTCCATCCCCGTTTTTGAACCGGGCGAAGCGTCACCCAGGGCACTTAAAGGAGGATACGCTGTCCAGCCTCCGGCAAAAGGACCGGTTTCAACGAAGAAAGAACACAGCATGATCACACTGGCGGTAAAGAAGAACCAATAGCTCAGCATGTTCATTAACGGAGATGCCATGTCTCTTGCCCCGATCTGCAGTGGAATCAGAAAATTTGCAAAAGTTCCGGACAGACCACCGGTCAGTACGAAGAAAATCATTACCGTGCCGTGAATCGTGGTCAGTGAGTAATACGCTTCCGGCGTAATACGGCCATCCTTTGCCCAATGTCCGATAACTGTTTCCAGCCATGGAAAAGTACTTTCCGGAAAACCCAGCTGGAGTCTGAATAAAACAGACATGAAGCCGCCAATGATCGCCCATACGATACCGGTAATCAAAAACTGCTTCCCGATGGTCTTATGGTCCTGGCTGAAAATATATTTTGTAATAAAAGATTGCTTATGGTGATGCGCCTCTCCATGGTCACCTGCCACATGAAGTGCGGCAGTCCCTGCCTGTATTACAGCTTCGTTGTTCATGATTGTATCTTTAAAAAATTCAATAACTTTATCAGTACTTAATCTCTGTATATCTCAATTCTACTTATATCCTGTCCGTTAATTGCGCACCAGCGCCGCGGTGTCCCTTGCCGTCTTAACCGCTGCCGTCGCAGCTGCAGGAGCGGCGGTAGAATCCGCAGCCGCAGGCTGCTGATTCGCAGGGTCTTTTTCAGGGAAAGCGCGTAAATAGGCCGGCTTCTGTTTAGCCATAACGACGTCATATTCCTGCTGGGTAAGTACCTCGATCACTGCACGCATCGAGTAGTGCCCGTTACCGCAGAGCTGATCACAGGCCAACTCGTAAGTGTAATTCGGGTTACCGGTAATTTTTCTCATCTCCTCGGTCGTATACTTTGGTGTAAACCAGAGGCGTGTCGGTGTACCCGGAACCGCATCCATTTTCATTCTGAACTGCGGCAACCCAACGTCATGGATAACATCCTGGGAGTTGATCAACAGTTCCACCGGCTTACCCTTCACCAGATACATCGTACCTGGAATAATAATATCATCGAAGGTTGCCGGATCCGCTTTCTGTTTTAACGCCGGGTTATCCTTCCAGATCAATCCTAAAGTGTTGGAGTTTGCCGGATCAATATCCCTGAAATACTTTTTACCGAAAACTCCGTCATCACCCGGATATCTAAAATCCCATCCAAACTGATGACCAGTCACCTCAATTTGCATTGCATTCTTGGGGGCATCTCCGGTAAAGAGAAACCAGCTGCGCAGCCCGTAGACAATCAAAATCAGTAACACAATGGTCGGAACGGAAGTCCAGATAATTTCCATGGTATTATTGTGCGGAAAATAAAAGGCCTTTTTATTCTCTTTATATTGGTAACGGAATGCGAACCAGAAAAGTAAGATCTGCGTAACGACAAACACAATACCCGTCAAAACCAAAGTGATCCAGAACAGATGATCCACCTGTTCCCCTTCAATACTGGCAGAGCCTTCCTTAAAGGTCATCCTTGGGTAAAGTAATTTGTTGCACCAATAAACACCGATCAGCCCCAGGACCAAAAATACAATCATGAGTGCACCATTGACCTTGTTGCTTTGTTTAAAGGATTGCTCTTCGCCTTTCAGCACGGAAACGTACTCACTTGCCTTAGCAATCTGAAAGATCACTATCACAATCAAGAGGAAGGCGGCGACGGTAAAAAACATTGACATAATGTATATTGCTTAAAATATTTTTCTAAATCAGATTTTGACTTGCTACTGCTTGGAGGTTTTTACGTGTGGTGAATAATACTTTCCTTCAGGAACGGATGGTATTTAGGTACCAAAGGACGTTTTGTCAGCGCTTTACCAACAGTAAAGATCAGTATACCTACAAACAGCGCGGCGATTCCAAAATCCAGCCATCCCAGTGTGATGTGGTGAACAGAAATACTGCCCATTATAATCTGGTAGAAATCCAGCCAGTGACCAAAGAGCAACAATACAGCCATAAAGGTCATCATTGTATAATTACGTTTTGCAGGCCGGGACATCAGAATCAAAATCGGGCATACAAAGTTAATAACTAAATTCAGGAAAAACACACCTTTGAACTCACCCTGAATACGGGTCTTAAAATAAATAGTCTCTTCCGGAATATTTGCGTACCAGATCAACATGTATTGCGCAAACCAGATGTAGGTCCAGAAGATAGAGAATGCAAACAGGAATTTACCTAAGTCATGGAGATGTTCCTGGTTGGTGAGTTCTAAATAGCCTTTATTTTTAAGATATATAACAAACAAGGTAATCAGCGCCAAACCACCGACAAAGCTACTGGCAAAAATATACCAGCTATACATGGTAGAGTACCAGTGCGGGTCCAGGCTCATCAGCCACATCCAGGGGGTAACACATCCGGCGGTTACTGCAAACCAGGCCAAAAATAAGGAAGCGTTCACCGTTTTGCGCCAGATAAATTTCTGACCTTCCTGTGCGCCCAGATATTTTGTATCAGCCTCCGCAGTCAGTTTACGCATCCTGGCGCCCAGCAGTGCCCAAAGACCAATAGAGGCTACCGTCCAGAGAATATAAAAAGGCGCATTCAGAAAGCCGTGTTTGTGCGTTAAAATAACATCCTCTTTCACAGCATCTACATCAGTCCAATGATAAATATGGGACTTCGTTACTACTAACCCGATCAGCAAAATCCCGGCAATCAGCCCAAAAACAGGCATCGCTGCGGAAATCGCCTCTGAAACCCTGCTGAAAGCAATCTGCCAGGCAGACATACCCAGTGTAAGGGCACAGATAAAGAACATGGCGACATTGGTAATCAAAAGGAAAAATACCGCATTGTACATAATAGTACCCCAGAAGTTCGCACTTTCGTGTGGATCACTGCTTAGCCCCATGGTAAAAAAACCAATCAGAAAAGCAACAATCCCCACTCCCATCAGTCCATAGGACCAGGTCTTCATCTTAGCTGGAATTACAAATTGTGTTTTTATTGATGCCATTTTATATCGTATATAATGTTTAACTATAATATTTAAAGCTAAGCTTTATTTTATTCAACCTTTATAATATAACTAATTAGCTGCCAGGGCCGTGGTGTCTGCCACATCAGATGGATCTACCGGAACGCCTTTGGCTTCTGCCTGTCTGGCCTTGATGTAGTGAACCAGCTGCCAGCGCTGCTTGCGGCTCAGTTGAGAAGCATAGCTTCCCATCATACCTTTACCGTATTCGATAGAATAGAACATCTGTCCTTCAGGCATATTCAACACGATGGGGTCGCCCAGCAGATTTTTAGGCGCTGCTGCGAATGGCCCGTTACCGTCATTATACAGCGGACCGTTACCATCCATCTTAGCACCGTGACAGATACCACAGTTAATCAGATATAAACGGTGGATCTCTGTCGTTTGTTCAGCTGTCAAAGGACCCTCAGGATTAACAAGCGCTTTGGAAGCCACATAATTAGTGGTATCTCCGGCCGCATCCTTCGCGAGTGGGAAAGGCAGATCCTCACCTGCTGCGATGGTTCCGGCTACAGGCTGATTATTATAAAAGATCTTACGTCCTGCTTCCGCCTTGTCTTCTGTAAACTGGGCAGAATCTCTCTGGGCATAGGTCTCATAGGCTCTGCTGTAAAACATATCCGGCATGTAAACATGACCCGGATCGCGTCTTACCTCATTCCCACAACTCACCAGAGCTGCTCCGCTAATCAAAATAAGTGCTATGACAGATAATTTTTTCATCCTCATATTTGATTTCTGTATAAAAAGCCGAATCGTGACGGCTAAAATTTAAAATTTATTTGCTATATCCAGCCCTATAGTACTTCCACTGCATTCTCATTGATGATCTGCTGCTCCTTGTCGAAGCGGCCCCACCACCAGCCGGCTTCTGCCTCCTGGATCTCAACACTCACAGTACCTTTATCGTCAAAGAACCTCTCCAGCTCAGCCACATCTGTCTGGGGTGTGCATTCTACAGCCATTACAAAGATGTCATCTGTCTGTCTTGGGTGAAAAATATGCTTTTTCACAAACGGAGCTAACTGACATAACCAGCAAAAAGTATACACCATACCCACCGCCGCAAACAGTACGGTTAACTCAAAAGTAATAGGAATGAAGGCGGGTAAGGCAAAGTGCGGCTTACCGTCATAGATCTGTGGCCAGTCAGATACGAAGATCCAGGACATACAACCCAGTGCTGTACAAGTGCCCAGGATACCGTAGATAAAGCCCGCAGTATGCAAACTGGTTTCTCTCAGTCCCATTACATGATCCAGACCGTGCATCGGAAAGGGTGTGTAAACGTCGTGAATCTTGTATCCGGCCTTGCGGGTCTTTTCCACCGCAGGGAACAGATTTGCTTCATCATCAAAACTCGCTACAACAAATTTCTTTTTTGCCATTGTATTTTTCAATTAAGCGTAATCAAAACCACACGCTATGAATGAAATCATTTTTTATATTATATATACGCTTTACTTTTTCAGTCCTGATATCAGTGTGCATATTCATGTGCAAACACTTCAGGCTCTTTTGCTTCAACCGGTGACACTGCCCATTTGTGGTTGTCGCCGGAAGTCTTCGCAATACTCTTGATTTCCGCAATGGCGATAACCGGGAAATACTTAGAGAACAGGAAGAAGCAGGTAAAGAATAAGCCAAATGTACCGATATAAAAGCCCATCTCCCAGATGGTCGGATGATAGTATACGGTCCATGCTGAAGGAACATAGTCCCTGTAAATAGAGGTAACAATGATCACAAAACGCTCAAACCACATACCGATATTTACGATGATACTCATAAAGAAAGTCACAAACAGATTACGTCTCATTTTACGGAACCAGAAAATCTGCGGACTAAGTACGTTAAAGGCGATCATCCCCCAGTAGCTCCATCCCAGCGGGCTGAACAGATCCGCACGGCTGTAGAAGAAAGCATAGGCTTCGTAACGGTTGCCACTGTACCAGGCGATAAACAACTCAGACAGGTAAGCGACCCCTACGATAGAGCCGGTCAGTACAATTACCTTGTTCATGGCCTCAATGTGGCCGATGGTAATGTACTGCTGCAGGTTCATCATCTTACGTACGATCAGCAACAATGAGTTTACCATTGCAAATCCGGAGAACACCGCACCAGCCACAAAGTAGGGCGGGAAGATCGTTGTATGCCAACCCGGTATTACAGAGGTTGCGAAGTCAAAGGATACAATGGTGTGTACAGAAAGTACCAGCGGTGTTGCCAGACCGGCCAGCACTAAGGACAAGGCCTCGTGTCTCTGCCAGTGTTTGGTGGAACCCGTCCAGCCAAAGGAGGCAATACCATATAATAATTTTCTAAGTTTTGTCTTTGCACGGTCACGGACTGTTGCAAAGTCAGGTAAAAGTCCTGTATACCAGAATAATACAGAAACCGTGAAATACGTAGAGATCGCAAACACGTCCCAAAGCAGCGGAGAGTCAAAGTTAGGCCATAAAGGACCACGTGTGTTCGGATAAGGCATTACGAAGAAACCATCCCATACACGACCCATGTGGAAGATCGGGAACTGACCGGCACACATTACGGCAAAGATCGTCATCGCTTCTGCTGCACGGTTCACCCCTGTACGCCATCCCTGACGGAATAATAACAGGATCGCTGAGATCAAAGTACCGGCGTGACCGATACCGACCCACCAAACGAAGTTGGTGATATCCCATCCCCAACCCACGGTCTTATTCAGATTCCACTGACCAATACCATATACTACTTCAGTATAGACACTGATCACACCAAAAAGCAAAAGACAGAGGGAGATAAAAAACCCGATGTACCACAATTTACCTGGTTTCACTTCAATGGGTGCAACAAGATCTTCCGTAATCTGATGATACGATTTGCTGCCCTTCACCAAGGGTTCTCTGAGTTCTGATTCGTACTTAAATAATGACATTCGGTTTCGTTTATAACCAATAAATAATTATTATTAAATCCTGTTAAGCGGTCGGAGTTTCCGGCTCCTTCACATCTGTATTACGCACTTTCGCAAAATAGTTTACATTCGGCATGGTGTGTAACTGTTCCAGAGAATGGAATAACCTCAATGGATTTTCTCTTCTCACTTTGGAGATCGCGCTGTCTTTATCATTCACATTACCAAAGACGATACAATCGCTGGCGCATGCCTGCTGACAGGCTGTCTTCACATCCCATTCATTGTTGGCACCGGATTTCAGCGGTCTGCTTTCTTTTTTCGCTTTCAACTTACCATCCTGTAAACGCTGTACGCAGAAAGAACATTTTTCCATCACACCACGGGAACGAACGGTTACATCCGGGTTCAGTACCATTCTGGAAAGTTCATCATTTCTGTCATGAACTGTCGCATCCAGTTTACCGACAGTTGTCTGATCCTGGTTGTTAGGGAATGAATCCGCACCCGTATAGTCAGCCCAGTTGAAACGGCGTACTTTATACGGACAGTTATTGGCGCAATAACGAGTACCGATACAACGGTTATAAGCCATCTGGTTCAAACCTTCTGTACTGTGGTTGGTCGCATTTACCGGGCAGACATTCTCGCAAGGCGCGTTGTCACAGTGCTGACACAGCATCGGCTGGAACACCACGTTCGGATTGTCAACGTCACCGGTATAATAACGGTCAATACGCAGCCAGTGCATATCGTGGAAACGGGCGACCTCGTCCTTACCTACAATAGGCACGTTATTTTCAATATTACAGGCCACTACGCAGGCACCACAACCGTTACAGGCATTCATATCCACACTCATCGCCCAGTGAATACCCGGTTTGTCGTAATATGGATAGATCGTACCCTGCGTCTCAAAGTTCTCAACGCCTCCATAAGGCTTGAGTTCCTCTTCGCGGTCTCTTAGAATTTCTTTGGGATCTTCCTGGAATTCAGGCAGGTTCAGCACTTTCAGAACTTCGGTACGTTTACCGCCGATTACTGAATCATAACGGTCATGTACCTGGATCTGTGCTACTTTAGATTTCTTGCCGGTTTTTTCGATCTGTACATCATACTGCTCGAAAGATACCGTTCCGCCTACCAGCTGTGCCAGCGGATAAGCGTTTTTACCATAGCCATCAGCGGCTTTACCGATCTTGCCGGTGCGGCCATACCCCACCGCGATACCAATCGTATCAGGATGAGTACCAGGGATTACCAGGATCGGTAATTCCAGGGAAGCGCCGCCTACACTCACTTTAACCACCGGTTTTTCCGGATATACTTCGTATTCATCCGCCCGGCCTTCGCTGTAGATATCAATACCCAGCATTTCTTTGGCCATGGCGGGAGAAATCATTACGTAGTTGTCCCAGGTGGCTCTGGAGATCGGATCAGGCATTTCCTGCAGGAATGGGTTACTTGCACCCTGGCCTTCCCCGATGGAAATTTTCTGATACAGAACCAGTTCATATTTACCGGCCTTTTTCTTGGAGCTGACAGCGGCAAGTGCCGGAGCGACAACAGCGCCGTTAAAGGCAGCTGCAGCTGCAGTAACAGGAGCCGGATTGATCACGCCACTCTGGATCGTTTTCAGCCACATCGTTTCGCCCCCTCCCAACTTGGTAATCCAGTAGTTTTTCAGGAACGTCTCGTAATCAGCAGGCTCACCTGCCCATTTCAGCAGGCTGTCCTGCCATTGACGGGTTTTAAACAGTGGGTTGATCGTAGGCTGGATAAAACTATAATGCCCTGTTCTTGGCTCAGCATCTCCCCAGCTTTCCAGGAAGTGATGGGCAGGAACTACATATTTACAAAGCTGTGTTGTCTCGTCAGCTTTCTCATTTAAGGAGATCGTAGTGCGGACCTTTTTGACTGCCGCCTTAAAATCATCGCTTTTCTGCCAGCTATAGGCAGGATTAGCGCCGTATACGATAAGGGTAGCTACGTTGCCCGCTTTCATGTCATTTAACAGCTGGATAAATTCGCTGTCTGTTCCCTGACGGGTATTATTTAAAATGCTCCAGTCAATGGTGGTGCCATTAGCGCCCAGTGCCTCATTGATGGCATTTACGACAATCTGTACATTCTTATCAGCGCTTCCTGAAACCACCAGGGCAGCTCCTTTACTAGCCAGCAGATCTTTAGCGACCTTTTCGATGCCTGCTTTCAGTTTCGCGTCCTGGATCCCGGAAACACTGCCACCGTTAACAGCGCTCAGTAAAGCAGCCGCAACCAGGCCTTGTTCAGAGGGACGGGTCTGGAAGCGCTCGTCGGCACTTGCACCAGTCGGGGTTAAAATGCCCTCAAACTGATAGTGTTTGCTCATGGTTGGTTTCTTCTCATCAATCTTACGGCCTTCCGCATATTGCCTGGAGAACTGAACCGGAGCAACCCAGGTACCTAAAAAGTCGGCGCCTAAGCCTACGATAACTTTTGCATTATCAAAGCGGTAAGTCGGGATTGCCTTTTTGCCATAGCTGGCTTCATTGGCTTCCAGTAGTCCGCTATAGGAAACACTGTTATAAGTGACATGGCGGCTGCCGGGAAACTTGGCAATAAATTTATTAATGACTTCCAGACTGCTGGGTGAAGTAACCGGAGTGGTCAGGATCACGGCCGGGCCGTTCAGATTACTGCTGATCGCCTTATCGATCGCTTCAAAAGTAACTTCTTTATCTCCATCGATAGTAGGGAAACGCAGTCTGGCAGTATTGTATAATTCGATCACAGAGGCTTGCAGGCGGGCAGAGGTGCCGCCGCCTGTTACAGCACTTAATTCATTGCCCTCCAGTTTAATAGGGCGGCCGTCTCTTACTTTAGCCAGTACGCTGATGGCATCGCCATCTTCTACATAAGTAGTCGCATAATAATTTGCTACGCCCGGTACGATATCTTCAGGCTTATTGGCAAATGGAATGACCTTACGAACAGGGGTTTCACAACTTGCAGCCAGCGCGGCGGCGGCAGTAGAAAAACCTAAATATTTTAAAAAATCTCTTCTGGGCGTTGGCGCGCTTAAAAACCCGCCGTCTACTTCTTCAAAGGGAAGTAAGTCTTCGGGGAATTCGTTTTTGTTTGCGTCCTGAAATGCCTTTGTATTTCCACGCTCACCAAAACTTTGCCAGTGTTTTTTGTTCGCCATTTATCGAAATTTGAAAAATTTAAAAAGTATATAATTGAAATCGGGTGTAACAGCGGTTAAATTAATAGTGACATTTCTGACACTCAGTACCGCCGATCATTTCCACTGTAATGCCTTTGGCAGAATCAATGGTTCCGTTTTTCAATCCTTCGTGATATTTTTGATATATGCTATAAAATCCGTTGTCTTTAAATTGTACATCTGTTGTACGGTGACAGTTGATACACCAACCCATGCTCAGCGGAGCAAACTGTTTAACTTCATCCATTTTAGTGATATCACCGTGACAAGTCTGACACTGTACTTTACCGACCATAACGTGTTGAGAGTGATTGAAATATACATGGTCAGGCAACTCATGGATGCGGACCCACTCGATCGGTTTTGCTTTGGAAGCATCCCAAGGCTGGCCTTGTACGAAACCGGCGTATTTGTATAATTTCTGGATTTCTGCGGAACCGTCCACCTCTTCGCCTTCCGCATTAAAGAGCTTAGGACCAGTGTATTCTGTAATAGCCATATGACAGTTCATACAAACATTCACAGACGGGATTGTCGCATGCCTGCTATATTGTGCATTGGTATGGCAATACAGACAGTTGATCTGATTGATACCGGCATGTACTTTATGGGAATAGAAGATCGGCTGCTTGGGCTCATAGTTCTGGGAGTGCCCCAGTCCTATCGCACCACTGGCCAGCCAGTAGCCTATATAGATAAAGATGAGGATGGCTACTACCGCAATGAATTTCTTATTTCTATAAAAAGGAATCGGACCCAGTACCGGATGACCTTCTTTCTTATTGGATAATCTCTTCAGGCTGCTGTTTACCTGCAGCAGGATAATGGCAACGATGGCCAGTACACCGGTTAATACTACATATAATAAGGTATTATCAGACTTTTCGCCAGCGCCCTGGGTGGCAGTACCTGCTGCTGGCGCTTCGGGCTTTTTCGCCTCTTCCACCTTCACGTAGTCCAGGATCGCATTGACATCATCGTCGGACAACAAGCCCTCAAAATGAGTCATTGGTGTCTTGTTCCATTTTTCGAACAGTGTGTTCGCATATTTATCCCCAGAAGACAATACTTTAGAACTATTATGCACCCAGGCAATAATGTGCGTGCGGTCTGGCCAACGGCTTTCAACGCCTGCCAGCGCCGGACCGGTCATATCTTTATGAACACTGTGACAAGACGCACAATTTGCTGTAAATAAGGCTTTGCCATCCTGCGCTTTTACTTGCTGCGCGAACGACAATAAAAAGATTAAACTAACAATTAAACCAACCTTCGCGGTTACTTTTCTTAAGTGGATCATATTCACAATTCAGTTGTTGGAATGTGGAGAAATATCCCTGACAGCCGCAAAAATATGACACGAAATTGACAAAAGAACATCCGGTCATTAATTTTTTAAATAATTCAAACCGAAAATTCAGCTGTAACGCAATACAGGTGGTCATTACAGAAGTAATTACTTCGATTATTTTTTTTTAGTTTCTCTCATGGTAGTCATTAATTTTAAACAATTTACTACTTGATTTCAACTTATTGACAGACCTTTGTCACATGCATAAAAAAACAAACATGGCGATTTTCGCCTCCGGGGCCGGCTCTAATGCAGAAAAGATCATGGCATATTTTGAAAATCACCCTTCTATAGCTGTAAAAGTGGTTTTATCCAGTAAAAAAGAGGCAGGCGTTCTTCAAAAAGCGGAAAAGTTTGGTGTAGAGACCTTGATAATCAACAAAACAGCATTTTTCGATACCGATACTTATATAAAGGCGCTGCAGAACAGGGATATAGATATCATAATTCTAGCCGGTTTCCTGTGGAAAGTTCCGGAAAACTTAGTATCCGCTTATCGCAACAGGATTATCAATATTCATCCGGCCCTGCTTCCCAAATACGGCGGCAAGGGAATGTATGGTCACTTTGTGCATGAAGCGGTTATCCGGGCAGGGGAGTCTCAATCCGGTATCACGATACATGTAGTGGATGAAGTCTATGATCACGGAAAACACCTTTTTCAAGCTACCTGTCTGATTGACACCGGTGATTCTCCGGATGACCTGGCTGAAAAGATCCATCTGTTAGAGCACCGGCATTTCGCAGAAGTGATTGAAAATTATGTCCGCGAAAACGAAATGCTGTTCCACAAAGCCTAAGAGATTGATTTAGAACACTATAAAAAAGAATGGCCTTCTATCTTGGAATAGAAGGCCAAAGAAACCAAATCATCTCATCATTAAACAAAAAGACTATGTCGTTTATCTATAGGCAAGGTAGATATAGTTTTTATACTAACAAATATTTGTTTTATAATTTTAATTTTATTTAACATATACGCTAATTTAAAAATATAATGGCATTATTGTTACATATTGATTGCGCGGCAGGGGATGCTGTGGTGAGCCTGGCAGAAAAAGACCATATCCTGGCTGAACGCACACACGCAGAGCAAAAATCTCACGCTTCCTTCCTTCAGGCGGGCATACGTGACATATTAGAAAAATCTGACAAACAACTTACTGATATTGAAGCCGTGTCTGTCAGTGCAGGCCCCGGTTCCTACACCGGACTCAGAGTGGGCCTTTCTTCCGCCAAAGGCATCTGTTATACACTGAACAAGCCCCTGATCTTGCTGAACACGCTTGAGGTCATGGCCAAAAGGGTGGCTCTGGAACAAAAAAACCCATCTGAATATCTTTACGCCCCGATGATCGATGCGCGCCGTCTGGAGGTTTTTACGGCCCTGTATGATGATCAGTTAATGACCTTACTGGCGCCCGGAGCCTACTTACTCGATGGCAAGGATTTTGTGCAACATTTCGCGGATCAATCAAAAAAGATTTGCTTTTTTGGCTCTGGTATGGATAAGTGGAAAACGATCTGTCCGGAAGGGAATTTTGCATTTGTTTCATTGCCTGCAGGCAGTGCTGCACAGAACCAGTTAGCACAAGCTTACTTTACTCAGAAACACTTTGCAGATGTGGCTTACAGCGAACCATTATACTTCAAATCTTTCTATACAACGGCTAAGATCTGAACGCGGATTTAATATGTTAAAAATATGTCATTTTAATATATATATTCAACAAAAACAGCAAATATGGTATAACTTTATACATTAATTTATAACCGATTATTAAAAATATCTATTTATAATATGAGCAACGCAGCGCAAACCATCATTATCAAGGATCCAAAAAGTCAAGAAGAAATCACTATAGATTTCCTGAGAATGAAAAAGGCCGCGTTAATCCTACGCGCAATTAATCATAAACTCCGTTTACAGATCATCAAACTTATTCAGGAAAATGAAAAAATCACTGTAACTGAGATTTATGTCAAATTGAGGTTAGAACAATCTGTCGTTTCTCAGCATCTAGCTATCCTAAGAAGAGCCGCTCTGGTAACTACACAAAGAGATGGTAAGTTTATCTACTATACCATTAATTATAACAGGATGCAGGAATTAGTGACCTTTGTCGATGAATTGCTAAAATAATTGACAGCTGGAGGATTCTATTTTTTTAACGTACTGTCCTTAAAGTCGTGTTGTACCTTTGTGTGCAACACAAATTTTTGTTTATGTATATTCAACAGTTATATACGGGATGCCTGAGTGAAGCTGCTTATTACATCGAAAGTGATGGAGAGGCAGCCATTATTGACCCCATGCGCGACACGCAGGCCTATATTGAATTGGCTAAGGAGCGAAAAGCAACAATCAAATATATTTTTGAAACGCATTTTCATGCGGATTTTATCAGCGGGCATCTGGATCTGCAAAAGGCGACAGGCGCTCCCATTATCTACGGCCCTGAAACAAAAGCGGGGTTTGAAGTGGAAGTCGCCAGCGACCACCAGATATTCCCCCTTGGAAAATGTATGATAGAGGTACTTCATACCCCAGGGCACACTTTGGAAAGCACCTGCTATCTTTTACGTGACGAAAAAGACCAGCCACATGCCCTGTTTACCGGGGATACTTTATTTGTTGGTGATGTCGGCAGACCGGACCTGGCACAAAAAGGGGAAGAGCTGACAAAGGAGGATCTGGCGGGCATGCTGTATGATAGTCTGCAATCCAAAGTCGTCCCCCTGCCTGATGAAGTGCTCGTCTACCCTGCCCATGGTGCCGGAAGCAGCTGCGGTAAAAACCTGGGCTCTACTACCCACAGTACCGTCGGCGAACAGAAACGGACCAATTATGCACTGCAGGCTAAAAACAGAGCTGAATTCATTAAAGCCGTAACGGCTGACCTTCCTGAGCCTCCAAGCTATTTTCCCATCAATGCTGCCATGAATAAGAAAGGCTATGAAGGGCTTGATGCAGTTTTAGAAAAAGCCATGCGTCCGCTGGCACCAAAAGATTTTCAGCAAGCAGGCAAAAAAGACGGTACCTGGATCATCGACACACGGGATAAAGAAATATTTACCCGGGGATTTGTGCCGGGATCTGTCTTTATTGGCCTGAACGGCAGGTTTGCAGAATGGGCAGGCAGCCTCATCCCTTTTGATAAAGAATTGCTGATCATTACGGACCCTGGTATGGAACAGGAGGCGATGATCCGTCTGGCCAGAGTGGGTTTTGATAAAATGACCGGCTATCTGGAGGGGGGATTTGACGTATGGCAGAAAGCCGGGCTACCGGTGGATATGATCATTGATGTGGAAAGCGATGAACTCGCCATGGACCTGCCTTTTGATAAGCAGCTGTTAGTGCTCGATGTACGCAAGGAAACGGAATTCGGTGCAGGCCATGTGGCCGATGCTGTAAATATTCCCTTACCGCAACTGCTCAACCCATTGAGAGTAGCTGCTATAGAAGACACAGATAATATTTATATACATTGCCAGAGTGGCTATCGCAGCGTAATAGGCGCTTCTATTCTGAAAAAACAGGGGTTTCATAATCTTCGCAATGTGCTGGGTGGCTGGCAGGCCATTGAAAAGGAATCAAAAATACCTGTCGCCGTCACCGTCATCGAGGATCAGTTAAAAGAAGCAGAACAAACCCAGGCTGCGAAAAAAGACAGCAATGCAGAATAGTAACGTTGCACCGTCAAATTAAGCATAACCGAATGCTATGAATGGACTGAGGCTATCCTTAATCAGAGCGATAGCCTCAGTCCATTTTATCCTTCATTCGTCTTTGCTCGGTCCGGCAAAAAAAACTCCATATATCATTGTAGCCGGGATATTGTGAATCAAAAACGCAGGATCCGGAATATCTCTATTACTACCGGCAGGCTTTCGCATTTCATGTAAGGCAATAAAGCTGGCTTGCAATGATCTTGTCTGCCAAGACAGTGCATTGGACTTCTCAATGAAGGCTATTTCTTTGTGTTCCAAACATTACTACTACACTTATCCCTGTTAGAAATTGGATATTTTTCCCTCCTATTCTGAAAGCCCCGTCATCACTGCATTACAGGGGTGCAGAATATGTCTAAAATTCCGGATAAATACTTTTGCTGACTCCGTATATTTTCGCAGTTTTGCAATAATGGTTCAGAAGTAATGACCTGGAAAAACAGGAACCTGGCCAGATCGATTCAGCCGCCTTATCCTTTCCGATATAGAAAACAAGCAGCAGATAGCATTTAAATCAAAGTAGACGATGTAAAACGAATCCGATGTAAGCCTTGTGGCAGGTATTGTAAATATCGCCCCACCTTAATTGTCAACCTACTTAAGGTAAGCTGAAACATGGGGCGGATACATCGATTCAATGTTCAGAGCCAAAATGAAAGCAACCATGAAAGACTAGATAACCAAAGACTTTTTGCGTGCCGAGCTCAATGAATTCCGGATGGAGATGAGAGCAGGGTTCAGCGAAGTAAGAGCAGCGTTCCGTGATTTGAGAACAGAAATGAGTCAGCATTCTGAAAACATGATTGATCAGATAGACAGGATGGCGCTAATCGTTATTTTAAGCGTTTTGATACCCGTTGTAGCGATGATGTTGGTGCTTTATTACAAGATATAAAACGAAATTCGGGGGATGCCCATTTTAATAAAGTGGACCTCCCCCGAATTTATTTTATCCTCTTAACTGTAGCGTCGGCTAGTTAAAAGAGGTTATTTTTCTGATCATTATCTTATATTATATTATTCGCTGATCGCTGCGATGCCAGGCAGGGTTTTGCCTTCAAAATATTCCAGCAGTGCACCACCACCGGTAGACACATAGCTGATCTTATCTGCCAGGCCAAATTTATTGACGGCAGCAACACTGTCTCCGCCGCCGACCAGAGAGAAAGCCCCATTCGCGGTCGCTTCGGCCACTGCTTCCGCAATGACTTTGGTGCCACCCTGAAAGTTTTCCATTTCAAAGACCCCCATCGGTCCATTCCAGAGAATGGTCTTGGCTTTCTTGATGGCGTTGCTAAAAGTAGCGCGGGCTTCTTCAGCAATATCCAGTCCCATCCAGCCCGCCGGGATATTCGTGCTGGGCGCCGCAGAAACTTCCGCATCCGCAGCAAATTTATCTGCGATAATAGAATCGCTGGGCAAGTGGATACATACGCCTTTGGCATCTGCCTTTTTTATCAGCTCCAATGCGGTATCCAGCCGGTCTTCTTCACAAAGAGAGTTACCGATCTGACCACCCTGCGCTTTGAAAAAAGTATAGGCCATCCCGCCGCCGATAATAATATCCGTGGCTCTTTCAAGCAGATTTTCAATAATTAATATCTTATCAGAAACTTTTGCGCCACCGATAATGGCACAGAATGGCGCCTCTGCATTATGGAGTACTTTTTCTGCGCTGGCCACCTCTGCCTGCATGAGCAGGCCAAACATTTTCTTATCCGCGGGAAAGAACTGAGCGATTACAGCGGTAGACGCGTGTGCTCTGTGGGCTGTTCCGAACGCATCGTTGACATATACGTCTCCTAATTTGCTGAGTTTCTCAGCAAACCCTTTGTCTCCCTTTTCCTCTTCAGGATAGAAGCGCAGGTTTTCTAATAATAAGACCTGGCCAGGCTGCAGGGCTGCTGCTTTTTCAGAAGCCTCACTGCCGATACAGTCATCTGCAAACTGAACATCGACACCTAACAGCTCACTCACACGTCCCTGAACATGCTTTAAGGAAAATTTTGCTTCCGGCCCGCTTTTAGGCCGTCCCAGATGGCTCATCAGGATAACACTGCCGCCGTCTGCTAAAATCTTTTTTACGGTAGGAAGCGCGGCTCTGATGCGGGTATCATCGGTGATTTCCTGTGTCTGTTTATCCAGAGGCACATTAAAATCAACGCGGATCAGCGCCTTTTTCCCTTTAAAATTGTAATCGTTAAACTTACTCATGCTTTTTTGTTTTTTGTTTGATGTGAGATAATGCTGCCGGGTGACTTAGACCGCTCCTGTAAACTGCTGCAAAAAGCGTACATCATTTTGGGAGTATAACCTGAGGTCATTGACTCTGTATTTGAGCTGGGCAATTCTTTCCACACCCATACCGAAAGCGAACCCGGTGTATTTGGTAGAATCGATACCGAAGTTCTCCAGCACATTGGGATGTACCATACCGCTGCCGAGAATTTCCACCCACCCAGTGTGTTTACAGACATTACAACCCTTCCCTTCGCAGATCAGGCAACTAATATCCATCTCCGCACTGGGCTCTGTGAAAGGAAAATAGCTGGGGCGGAAACGCACTTTTACCTCTTTGCCGAACATCTCCTGAACAAAGAAATACAGTGTCTGCTTGAGATCGGCAAAGCTCACGTTTTCAGCGATATACAGCCCTTCTACCTGGTGAAAGAAACAGTGCGCCCTGGCACTGATGGTTTCGTTGCGGTAGACCCTTCCCGGGCAAATGACCCGGATCGGAGGCTTCTGGGATTCCATGACCCTGGCCTGTACGCTGCTGGTATGTGTCCTGAGCAGCCAGGAAGGATTCTGAGAAATATAAAAAGTATCCTGCATATCTCTGGCAGGATGATCCTCGGGCAGGTTCATCGCCCCGAAATTATGCCAGTCATCCTCAATATCCGGCCCTTCGGCAATAGCGAAGCCCAGTTTTTTGAAGATGGAAACAATCCTGCCGCGCACAATGCTTAACGGGTGACGGGTACCGACACCCACGAAATCTCCGGGCAGGGAGAGGTCTATTTTCTGTTCGTCGGACGGCGCTGCGGCCATACCGGCTTGCAGGGTTTCCAGCTTAGCCTCTGCCAGCTTTTTAAATTCATTGAGGGCCTGGCCGGCAGCCTTACGCTGATCCGGCTGGATATCCTTCATAGATGCCATCAGGGATTTTACGATGCCCTTGGTACCCAGGTACTGGATACGGAAGGCCTCTGCTTCTTGCTGGCTGGAAGCTGAAGCGGCCTGGATGGCCGCTGTATAAGATTGAATCTGTTTAAGTAATTCGTCCATAATAAAGGTCGGGTGAAGGAAACACCCCAATATTCCTTAGATCTCCATGATTTCTTTTTCTTTGGCAGCGAGTACGGCGTCTACTTCTGTAATAAAACTGTCGGTCAGCTCCTGTACGCTTTTTTCACCACCTTTGGCCAGGTCTTCACTCAGGCCGTCTTTTTGCAGCTTTTTGATCTGCTCAATACTGTCGCGGCGAATATTTCTGATACCCACTTTGCCGTTCTCGCCTTCGGCGGTGGCTCTTTTAAAAAGCTCACGTCTGCGCTCTTCTGTCAGCGGCGGCATAAAAAGCCGGATCTGCACCCCGTCATTTTGAGGCGTCAGCCCGATATTGGCGGCCATAATGGCCCTTTCGATCACGCTGAGCATATTTTTTTCCCAGGGCTGAATGGAAATAGTCCGGGCGTCCATTATACTGATATTGGCTACCTGTGCAATGGGTGTCGGATTGCCATAATATTCGGCCATCACTCCGTCCAGGATAGATGGGGTGGCCTTGCCGGCACGTATTCTGGATAGTTCTACTTCCAGGTGCGCCATACGCTTTTTCATTCCCGACTTTGCTTCACTTAATATAGACTCTATTGTATCTGACATAAAATTCCAGTTTAAGTGTGGCGAAATTAACTTAAAAGATCGTTTACACCATGATTTTTTCCCAAATTATTCGTTATTGCGTTCTGGAAAAAGCGCATTGGAACCCGCTTGAAACGGTTGTTTTAATAAAACAACTGTTCGCTTATAATCAGATCCGGCCCGGCTAAGGCTACCGGATGTCTGTTAACGCAACCTTAAACCAGAAATCCCCAGAATTCGATCCTTAGATGGATACACATTAAACTAAAATGCTTTATCTTCGAACCTGAAAAAATCATTGAACAAAGCATTAAAACAAAAAGACTACATTAAATGGCAGATATTAAACAATTAGAACAGACAGCAATACAGATCCGCCGCGATATCGTCAGAATGGTACATGGGTGTCAAAGCGGACACCCCGGAGGCTCTCTGGGATGTACTGACTATTTTACAGCGTTATACTTTGACGTAATGAAACGCAAAGAAGGTTTTGATATGGACGGCATCGGAGAAGATATCTTCTTCCTGTCCAACGGTCATATTTCCCCTGTTTTCTATGCCACGCTGGCCCGTGCGGGGTATTTCGATGTCAAAGAACTGGCTACCTTCCGTCAGATCAATTCCCGCTTACAGGGACATCCTACGACCCATGAACACCTGCCAGGTATCCGGATCGCCAGCGGCTCTTTAGGCCAGGGTATCAGTGTGGCCCTGGGTGCTGCACTGGCCAAAAAACAAAACGGCGATGACAACTATGTATATGCACTATGTGGCGACGGAGAACTGGAGGAAGGACAGAACTGGGAAGCCATTATGGCGGTTCCTAACCTGGATGTTGAGAGACTGATCCTGACGGTGGACTGGAACGGACAGCAGATTGACGGCCCGACCAAAGAAGTAATGGACCTGGGTGACCTGCCTGCTAAATTCAAGGCCTTTAAATGGCAGGTGCTTGTACTGGAACAAGGAAATGATATCGCCGCTATTGCAGCAAAATTAAAAGAAGCCAAACAATTGGCTAAACCAGGCAGCCCGGTAGTTATCCTGATGAAAACCGTTATGGGTAAAGGGGTTGACTTTATGGAAGGGCACCATGAATGGCACGGTATTGCGCCCAATGACGAGCAACTGGCCAGCGCGCTGAAGCAGCTGCCGGAAACACCGCTTGGCGATTACTGATTATGACTATGCCTTTGCGGGCGTGGTAAATTAATATTCAATTCAAGACGGGGTCGGCGCCTTTGAGGTGGCCGGCCCCGTTTTTTTGTTGATTTACCGCTTTTTGTCGTCGGCTACCCTATTGGACTTGCAGGTTAGCAATATAAGGGTTAACTTTAATACATAAATTCATTTCCATGAAAACAGTAATCATCGCGCTTATCGGCATGGTCATTATAAGTGTAAGTGCCTGTAGCACTACAAAGAGCAATATTGACAAGACCGCTGAACAGGAAAAAATCGCTACACTTGTGCAGGCGGGCAACTTTGTTTACAATGCCACAAGCGCCAATCCGCTTCGTGTCGGTGTATTGGATATATTACCCGGAGGCAGCGGACAGCAACTCAGGCACCTCAGTCCGGGTTATTACCTTTCCGTTACCAAAGATTCCCTGAAAGTTCATCTGCCTTTTTACGGACGCTCCTATCAGGCAGAAATGGACCCTTCCAAGGCGGGTATCGATTTTGAAACAACGGCGTTCAAGTATCACTATGAGAAGTCGAAAAAAGGCTATTATATAGTGACCATCAAGGTTAACAATCAAAAATCTGCTGATAAACTCATGTTGAATGTTTCTCAGGATGGTTATTGTACACTACAGGTAAATAGTGTAAACCGCGACCAGATGAGTTTCTATGGAAAAATCGATCCACAGAAAGCGGATATCCTCAATGGCAATTGACCGGTTTTAACTTACGCCACAAGTTCCACATTATGGAAAGCGCCCTGCCGGCATTGCCGGCAGGGCGCTTTGTTTTCGTTTTTTTTCTTCTTCCTCTAAAACCGAATCTTCATCTATAGATGCATCCTAAAGTAAAGTCAGCAGGTTTATGCTTTCATGCTCTTGGATTGCTTTCTTCTGTCTTCCTCATTCAAGAGTGTTTTGCGCAGACGGATATGTTTAGGCGTAACCTCTATGCACTCGTCATCCTGAATGTATTCCATACACTCTTCCAGTGTCATCAGGATTTTTGGAACGATTCTTACCGAATCATCACTACCACTGGCGCGCATATTGGTCAGCTTCTTTCCTTCTGTCGCATTCACCACCAAATCTCCCGGCTTGATATGCTCAGCGATGATCTGTCCAACATAAATATCTTCTCCCGGATCTACGAAGAAAGAGCCTCTGTCCTGTAATTTATCAATGGAATAGGCCGTCGTGGTAGCCATATTTTTAGAGATCAGTACACCATTATTTCTGCCTGGAATTACGCCTTTCCATGGCTTGTAGTCTACAAAGCGGTGGGCCATCACGGCTTCTCCGGCTGTGTTGGTCAACATCTGTGAACGCAGACCGATCAGCCCTCTGGAAGGAATCTCAAATTCCAGATGCTGCATTTCTCCTTTACTTTCCATGATCAGCATCTCACCTTTACGTTGGGTAACCAGATCAATTACTTTCCCGGAGAAATCTGCCGGTACGTCTACCACCAGGTTTTCATAAGGCTCATGTTTTTTGCCGTCAATGGTTTTTACCAGCACCTGTGGCTGTCCTACGGTCAACTCATAACCTTCTCTGCGCATTGTCTCGATCAATACCCCTAAATGCAAGATACCTCTGCCGTACACCAAAAAACTGTCTGCGCTATCGGTGTCTTCCACCTTCAGGGCCAGGTTTTTCTCTGTTTCTTTCAAAAGGCGGTCTCTCAGATGCCTGGAGGTCACAAACTTACCCTCCTTGCCAAAGAAAGGAGATGTATTGATGGAGAACAGCATACTCATGGTAGGCTCATCCACGGCAATAATGGGTAATGCTTCCGGAACTTCAGCGTCACAGATCGTGTCACCGATATTAAAATCCTCCAGTCCGACCACAGCACAAAGGTCACCGGCCACCACTTCTTCTGCGCGGCGTTTACCCATGCCCTCGAACACATAGAGTTCTTTTACTTTAGATTTTTTAACGGAGCCATCTGCCTGAACCAGGGCAATTTGCTGGGATTCCTTAATAGAACCGCGCGTTACCTTACCCACAGCGATACGACCCAGAAAAGAAGAATAGTCCAGTGAAGTGATCTGCATCTGCAGGGGCCCTTCATTGACTACCGGCTCAGGTACATGCTTGAGGATGCCGTCCATTAAAGGCTCAATGCCTTCGATCTCTGTAAGCGTATCATTGAACCAGCCATTCTTGCCACTTCCATAATAAGTAGGGAAATCCAGCTGCTCTTCTGTAGCGTCCAGATTGAAGAATAATTCAAAAACAGCGTCGTGTACTTCATCCGGACGGCAGTTTGGTTTATCCACCTTGTTGATAACAACAATAGGCTTCAGGTTCAGCTGTAATGCTTTCTGCAATACGAACCTGGTTTGTGGCATTGGACCTTCGAAAGCATCCACCAATAATATAACGCCGTCCGCCATTTTCAGGACTCTTTCTACCTCTCCGCCAAAGTCTGAGTGACCCGGCGTGTCGATAACGTTAATTTTAATGCCTTTATAATTAACTGCAGCGTTTTTGCTAAAGATGGTGATCCCTCTTTCACGTTCCAGATCATTATTGTCCATGATCAGTTCACCAGATTCCTGGTTCTCACGGAATACTTTTGTAGTATGTAAGATCTTGTCTACCAGTGTAGTTTTACCGTGGTCAACGTGCGCAATTATGGCAATGTTTCTGATATCCATTAAAATAATTTTATATTAAGGGCGCAAAGGTACTAAATAAATGGCGCAAACTGTGTCAAAAGGGTGCATTTTGTACTTGTTAATGGCAAAATAACACAGAAACGGATCGATTTAAACAAGGGATTTGTTTGTAAAGGCGGTTTGCCACAATATAATAATACATAGTTGAGCCCTTCTTTATATATTCCCAGAGAGGATACCTGTATGCGGCTTTTCAAAGACAATCTCTTTATAATACACTGACTATCAATAGGCATGTCCAGACCCGGGAGCTCCGCATCTCTTCAACAATTGTCATAAAGAAAGCCTCTTTGATTTTAATCTCATAAATCAAAGAGGCTTTCTTTATAATAGACGCTGCCGTGCCGGATGGCAGGGCAGCGTCTAAATCGTATCCAAAATCATCTGGCCACGTTTACCGCTCTTTTTTCGCGGATAACGGTGACTTTGATCTGACCGGGATAGGTCATTTCCGTCTGTATCTTCTGGGCGATCTCAAAACTGAGTTTGTTGGAATCCTCATCAGTTACCTTATCTGCCTCTACGATCACACGTAACTCACGGCCGGCCTGGATGGCATAAGCTTTTTCCACACCTGTATAGCCCTGGGCCAGTGATTCCAGATCTTTGATACGCTGGATATACTGTTGCATGATCTCGCGACGGGCACCGGGACGGGCGCCACTGATGGCGTCACAGGCCTGGATAATCGGAGAGATCACGTAGAGCATCTCCATTTCATCATGGTGCGCCCCGATAGCATTTACTACCGCAGGATTTTCTCCGTATTTCTCCGCCAGTTTAGCCCCTAATAAGGCGTGGCTTAATTCAGTTTCTTCGTCCGGCACTTTACCGATGTCATGCAGAAGACCTGCTCTTTTGGCCAGTTTGGGATTCAGCCCCAGCTCGGCTGCCATGATTCCACAAAGATTTGCTGTTTCTCTACTATGCATCAGCAGATTTTGACCGTAAGAAGATCTGAAACGCATTTTCCCCACAATTCTGACCAGTTCTTTGTGCAGGCCATGGATGCCTAATTCTATAATGGTTCTTTCACCGATCTCCATCACTTGTTCTTCCAGCTGACGGCGGGTCTTTTCTACGACTTCCTCAATTCTGGCCGGATGGATACGTCCGTCAGATACCAGGCGCTGTAAAGAGAGACGGGCGATTTCTCTGCGTAACGGATCAAAACTGGACAAAATAACGGCTTCCGGAGTATCGTCTACAATCAGATCCACACCGGTAGCTGCTTCTATTGCCCGGATATTACGCCCTTCCCTGCCGATGATCTGACCCTTTACTTCATCCGTTTCCAGATTAAATACCGTTACGGTGTTTTCGATCGTCTGCTCTGCGGCGGTGCGCTGAATGGACTGGATAATTATTTTACGTGCTTCCTTATTGGCCTTCTGCTTGGCTTCTTCGATAATATCCTGCTGCAAGCCGAGTGCCTGGGTTCTGGCCTCGCTTTTCAGGTTCTCAATGAGTTGTGCTTTGGCTTCTTCAGAAGACAGGTTAGAGATCTTTTCCAGTCTGCGAATATGTTCTTCCTGGTGTTTTTCCAGTTCAGTTCGTTTTAGATTGACCACTTCAATCTGCTTATTCAGATTTTCTTTAATTACATTGTTTTCTTTTATCTGGCGGTCTAGGGAATTCTCCTTTTGATTGATGGTATTTTCCTTCTGCTTAATTTTATTTTCAATATCACCTATCTTTTTATTTCTTTCCAGGATTTCTTTATCATGCTCCGCTTTGAGTTGAACAAATTTCTCCTTTGCCTCGAGCTGCTTTTCTTTTTTTATCGTTTCTGCACGCAGGTGCGCTTCTTTTACAATACTTTTAGCCTTATTTTCTGCTTCTTCCAATTGCCTGCGGTTATCCTTGGCAAAGATAAATTTGCCTGCTATAATCCCCACTACCACGCCAACGATGGCTACGATAGCCTCAAATATCAATTCCGACGTCATTTTATTTTGATTGTGTTTTGTTATATAAAAAATAGCCCAGCGCTAATCAGCTTAGGCTAATAACCCACGAAGATAACGAAAGGTAATTAGAAAATCTACAAGAAGTTAAGAGTAAATTTCCATATGGAGCACCATATTGCAAAATAGCGTTAAGTTGGACTTATTCAGCCTAAAGACCTTACTCGTAACGGAGTGCCTGGATCGGGTTCAGACGGGAGGCTTTTACTGCGGGATATAAACCGGCCAAAAGCCCTACCAGCGAGCAGACCAGAACGCCTACCGTGACCCATCCCCAGGGCACCACAAATCCCGTCCCCATAAAGACAGCCACAACGTTGCCCGCCAGGATACCAAGTACAATACCGATCATCGCACCCAGCAGGCTGATAATCGTCGATTCAAACAGGAACTGATGACGGATATCCTGCCTTTTGCCTCCGATTGCCTTTACCAGGCCAATCTCTTTGGTTCTTTCGCTGACGGCTACCAGCATAATATTAGTAAGGCCAATGGCAGCCCCTATTAGTGTAATAAATCCAATAGCAACGGCACCACCTTCAATATCCCCAAGGGACCCGATCAGCCTTTCAGCCAGCTCGTCACTTTTATTGATAACAAAATTATCTGCTTCATTGGGCTGCAGTTTTCTGACCCGCCTGAAAGTGGCCATTGCCTGCTCTGCCGCCTGGTTGACCTGGGCCACATTTGTGGAGGCTATGCCCATGGAAAAAGAACTCGCCGAGCTCAGTTGCGCCCTTCTGATATTATTATAGGAAGTAAGGATAAAATTATCCTGGCTACCCCGGGACCCGGAGCCCTTTGCGCTCAGCACACCGATCACCCGGTAGGGCCGGCTTCCTACAAGAATCGTTTTATCCAGGGCTCCCTGCGGCCGGCCGCCAAATAACTTATTGGCCACATCACTGCCCAGCACACAGACATTTCTGCCGGACTGAACATCTGCCGTATTGAGGTTGCGGCCAAACGCTACTGTAAATCCATTGACTATCAGATAATTCTCATCGCCGCCGCTCAAACTGACATTCGGATTGGTCTTTACATTTTTGTAGTGCAGTTCAGCACTGCCCTGTGCATCCAGCGCGATGCTTACCACGGCCGGAAAATTAAAAATGGATTTAAATAGTTCAGCCTCCTGCAGGCTGATGGGCTTATCCAGATTAGACTTCTTATGCAGTTTGCCGTCGTCGGACTTCTCCTTCACCTGATTGCCAAACCGGCCTCTGTCTTTGTAGGTGATCGTGAAACCATTCGCGCCCATGGAAGAAAAGCTGGAACGCATCTTATCTTTAATCGCAGTAGTTGAGGTTACAATACCGATTAAAGCCATGATTCCCAGTGCAATAATAGTTACCGTAATACCGGTCCGCAGCTTATTGCTTTTTACCGTCTGGAAGGCCAGTTTAAATGAATCAGTCAGCACCATTGAATAAAGATAAGTGGTCGTTTTAAAATCCCCTATTTTTTTAGAAGAAAGGACAATCCCTTATTTGAGTGGTGATTTTTCCGCCCGCGCTCCCCGCCCTTACTATATCAGCCCTTCATTTTGAAAATAGAACAACAGGTGATCTTTCAGCAGATTTTCCTGTTCCATCAGCGACTGTGCCTTATGCTCCTTAAGCTGATTGAAATGCGGCCAGCCCTCTGCATCGATATGGTCCAACTCATAATAACCACTAGGCATGAGTACCGTGCAAAGGGCCACATGCATGAGATCCTGCTTTTGTTCCTTTGAGATATTTTCCTTTATAAATCCGGTTTCCTGTAGGCCTACTAAAAATAATATAGATTCAAGATCGGGCTTTTTACCAAACTTATCCATTAACTTTTGCTCCAACTGCCACCACCTTTGTAATAAATCGTCTTGTGCATTCATAAGGGCAAAGTTAGTGCAAATCATTATATGCCTGCTGAGTGTTTTGTGCCGGCCGCCTGGAAAAAAACGCCCCGTGACCCGGGCCAAACTAAACCGGTCAGAAGCCCGATATATGCCGGGGATTGTTTATTTTTAGTGGGCACAAAAAATAAACAAATATGAAAAATATCCGCCTGCGCTCCAATTTATTGTCTCTTTGCGGTGTATATGCGTCTGCGTGCCTGTGCTTTTTAACCGGTTTATTTTCGCCAGGCTTTGCACAGCCTTTTCATACATCACCACAGATACCCGTTGCTGCAGCCGCAAGCGGCGATGCGATTATAACCGGGGCTGATCAGACCGGACAATACCTACCGCTGTTAAAAGGTAAACGGGTGGCCATCCTGGCCAACCCTTCTTCTATTATTGGCCAGGAGTCGCTGGTCGACAGCCTTTTATCGCTGGGCATTAACGTGACGAAGGTGTTCGGTCCGGAGCACGGATTCAGGGGCAATGCCAGTAACGGTGCTACGGTAAGCAATGAGACCGACGCCAAAACAGGTATCCCCATTATCTCTTTATATGGCAAGAAAAAAAGCCCTTCCCAGCAGGATCTGGCGGATGTAGATGTATTTATATTTGACATTCAGGATGTAGGCTGCCGGTTTTACACCTATATAAACGTGCTGCGTAACGTTATGCAATCCTGTGCCAGATATCATAAACCGTTATTGGTTCTGGACCGGCCCAATCCTAATGGCTATCTGGTGGATGGCCCTATTTTGGACATGCGTTTAAAATCCGGCATCGGGCAATTCCCTATACCGATTGCCTATGGAATGACCATCGGAGAATTTGCACAGATGATCAACGGTGAAGGCTGGCTGGGCGGTGAGCTCCACTGTGACCTGAAGGTTATAGCGCTCGCCAACTATAGCCACGATATGCCGTACACTTTACCCGTCGCTCCTTCCCCTAACCTGAATACCCAGCAGAGCATCATGCTCTACCCGACGCTATGCCTCTTTGAGGGCACGATCGTCAGCCAGGGGCGCGGTACCCATTTCCCTTTTACGGTTTTAGGCGCTCCGGCCCTGAAGGGCAAATACCACTTTTCTTTTAAGCCGGTAAGCCTCAAGGGAATGAGCGAACATCCGCTGCATGAGGACAAAAACTGTTACGGTCTGGACCTAAGAAAATATCCGATTGAAAAACTAAGGCGTTCCGGTAAGATCCAGCTGGAATGGCTGATCGAACTCTATGAGGCGTATCCGGATAAAAATAAGTTCTTTGACCGCAGCCAAAGCAGTCAAATGGGCAATTTTGACTACCTGGCTGGCAACTATGAGCTCAAAAAACAAATTATAGCCCGTACGCCGATAGAAAAAATCCGGGCCTCATGGGAGCCCGGACTGAATGCGTTCAAAAAAATCCGCAGTAAATATCTTTTATATCCTTAAGAGCAGTCATGATCCTATTTAGTGATCATCTCCTTACCGAAGTAAGCCCTTACCGCCTGCGGGATTTTAATGCCTTCAGGAGTCTGGTTGTTTTCCAGTAAGGCAGCCACAATACGGGGCAGCGCAAGAGCGCTGCCATTTAAGGTATGGACCAGCTGTGTCTTGCCGGTTTCATTTTTAAACCTGCATTTAAGGCGGTTTGCCTGATACGTCTCAAAGTTGCTGACGCTGCTGACCTCCAGCCAGCGCTCTTGTGCTGCGCTGTATACTTCAAAATCATAGGTAATTGCACTGGTAAAACTCATGTCCCCGCCACAAAGCCTGAGGATACGATAAGGCAGCTCCAGGGACTGCAGGAGTTTTTCTACATGTGCGACCATTTCTTTAAAAGCCTCACCAGACTTATCCGGATGTGTAAGCTGAATGATCTCTACTTTCTCAAACTGATGGACACGGTTCAGGCCCCGCACATCTTTACCAAAACTACCTGCCTCTCTTCTGAAACAGGGAGAATAGGCCGTCAGCTTCAGTGGGAGATGCTCTTGCTGTAAAATAACATCTCGGTAAATATTGGTCACTGGCACTTCTGCGGTGGGGATCAGGTAGAAATTATCTTCCGTGACATGGTACATTTGCCCTTCTTTGTCAGGCAGCTGCCCTGTAGCAAAGGCAGACTCTTCATTGACCATGAATGGCGGAATAAATTCTCTGTAACCCGCCTCTGTATTAAAATCCAGAAAGTACTGAATGAGTGCTCTTTGAAACTTAGCCCCCTGACCGGTATATAAGGGAAAACCTCTTCCGGTGATCTTGGCGCCCGTTTCGAAGTCGACCAGGTCATAGGTTTTGATCAGGTCCCAGTGCGGTTCACTGCCTCCCGCCGGCGGGCGAAGCTCCCCTGCCTGGCGCACCACTTCATTATCTTCTGCGCTCTTGCCGGCCGGCACTTCCTGCTGCGGCAAATTGGGCAAGAGTACCAGCTTACTCTGTAATGCTTCTTCTATTTCTGTATAACGGGCTTTAATGGGGTCCAAGGTTGGCTTGAGCGCCGTGATCTCTGCTTTAAGGGCAGCAGCTTCGTCCTTTTTGCCCTGCGCCATTAAGGCCCCTATGTTTTTTGAGGCAGCATTTATTTTTGCCTGCACTTCGTCGAAGCTCGCCTGAGCGGATTTTCTTTCATCATCCAGCCGGATGATCTCGTCCACCAGACCGGTCTGCTGAAAATTTTTAACCGCTAATTTTTGTTTGACCGCTTCCGGATCTTGCCTTAATAATGCTACCTGTAACATAATACTATCAAAAAATAAATAAATTGGAAATCGCAGCAAAGGTAAAGGTATAATGCATACCGCACAACTACGGGCCAGGTGCTACCGGTACCAACGCTGCCTTACATAAACCGGGGACCTTTCCCTTGAACAGGCAGGTTCGTTCCCTGAAATCAGGACCGCGAAGAAGTATCGTCTGCAGCAGGCGTAGACCGGCTGGGTTTATAATCCGAGTTTACAGTAATCTGGTCTTCAGTGTCCGGCGAAGTGAGCATTTTCCGGATCCTGGCACTGATGGCTGCTGCATCATAGCCCGATTCAGCAAAGAGTTCCTTTGGTGTACCATGCTCCACGATGGCGTCCGGAATACCCATAATTTCTACGGTTGCCTGGTAATGGTTTTCGGCCATAAATTCCAGCACCGCACTGCCAAAGCCACCCTTTACAGTGCCGTCTTCTACTGTAATGATTTTATCATAACTGCTGAAGACTTCATGCAGCATCTGTTCATCCAGCGGTTTGCAGAACCGCATATCATAATGGGCGGGATCTAACCCTTCAGCAGCCACCTCTCTTATTGCTGCTGCGGCAAAATTACCGGGATGCCCGTAGGTAAGTACAGCCAGTCCATTACCGGTTTTCAGCCGGCGCCCCTTACCGATCTGGATTTCCTGCAACGGTTTTTGCCAGTCAGCCATTACGCCATTGCCTCTCGGGTAACGGATCACCATGGGAAAATCTGTCTTTTCCAGTTGAGCAGTATACATGAGGTTGCGCAGCTCCTGTTCATTCATAGGAGCAGAGAGCACCATATTGGGGATACAACGGAAATAAGCGATATCATATGCTCCGTGATGTGTAGGTCCGTCTTCTCCTACCAGTCCGGCCCTGTCCAGACAGAAAATAACCGGCAGCTTCTGAATAGCAACATCATGGACCACCTGGTCAAAGGCCCGCTGCATAAAAGAAGAGTATATGTTACAGAACACTTTCAGGCCCTGGGTCGCCATCCCGGCAGATACCGTTACGGCATGCTGTTCGCAGATTCCTACGTCAAAGGCGCGGTCCGCCATGGCCTCCATCATGAATTTCATGGAACAGCCACTGGGCATGGCAGGCGTCACCCCCATCACCAGCGGGTTTTGCTCCGCAAGTTCCACCAGTGTATGCCCAAAGACATCTTGGTATTTGGGCGGCTGGGCGACGTCAAATTTCTTTTTATAAATCTCACCGGTAATCTTATCAAATAATCCTGGCGCATGCCACTTGGTCTGCTCCTTTTCTGCCGGCGCGTAGCCCTTGCCTTTGACCGTAATGATATGCAGGATCTTGGGACCCGGTATTTTCTTTAACTCTTTGAGTGTCTGGACCAGATTGGTAATATTATGCCCGTCAATGGGACCAAAATACCGGATCTTAAAGGACTCGAACATGTTCGAACTCTTATTGACCATCCCTTTGAGGCTATCGGCCAGCTTGCTGGCCATAGCCCTGGTAAAGCTCTTACCGATGGGTAGTTTACCCAAGGCATTCCAGACATCTTCCTTAAACTTATTATATGTTCTGGATACAGATATATCCGTCAGATATTCTTTGAGTGCCCCAACATTGGGGTCAATGCTCATATTGTTGTCATTTAAGATGATCAGCATATCCGCATCACTGACACCTGCATGGTTCATCGCCTCAAAGGCAATCCCTGCTGTAAGCGCACCATCACCAATGATGGCGACAGATTTACGGTCTTCCCCTTTGTATTTTGCCGCGATGGCCATACCCAGCGCCGCAGATATAGAGGTGGAAGAATGTCCGACCCCAAAGGTATCATAGGGGCTTTCGCTGCGCTTTGGAAAACCACTAAGCCCCTTGTATTTTCTGTTTGTATAGAAATTGTCCCTGCGGCCGGTCAGGATCTTGTGCCCGTAGGCCTGATGCCCGACATCCCAGACCAGCTGATCATAAGGCGTATTATAAATGTAATGCAAGGCCACGGTAAGTTCCACCACGCCCAGACTGGCCGCAAAATGCCCGCCGTGGACACTCACCACGTCTATAATATATTGCCTCAGTTCGTCACATACCTGATGTAACGCAGAGGGATCCAATTTTTTCAGATCCTCAGGACTGTTGATGGTCTTCAGTAAGGTACCGGGTTCGATTTGCATTTGCATTTTGCTTACTTCCAGGGTTTACATTCAAGCTGTAAAAGTACAATTTTCAGAGAATATCTGCTTTTTTTGTCTTCCAGACTGGTGGATTTAGCTAAAATAATGCCGGTATCTTAAGCAAAATCCGCCTAAAAGGACTACTGTAGACGCTTTTGGACGGTTCCGGTCCCCGAAAAAAGAGATAAATTTCCTGGGATAGGACTCCTTGTACAGCCTATTGACCTTTTATGTAATAACAGGGCAGGCAGCCCTTATCTTATGTAACTTTGAAAGGTGATGAAGAAAATACCCACATTTTGGCCGGTGCAGATCGTAGGATGGCTTTGTTATTATGTCATTGTCAGCTTTTTATATCTCACCGTAGCCCCCCGCATACTACCGAATTTTTTATTGGTGGGGGGCGTGGAGATCGTTTGTGTCATACTTATAACTTCGATACTGCGCTTCATTATCATCCGTCTGGGTATTTTACAGAAACGGCTGCCGGGACAGATCGTTTTTTTATTCATCTCAGCCATTCTTGTCTCCTTGCTGATTACACTGTGTAGTCAGGCCATCGAGGTCTGGCTGCACGTGCCAAGCCGTACCAACCATAAAGAGTCTGTGCTTTTTTTAGTCTGGGTAGGCAACTTTGCCATTATCCTGATCTGGAACCTGCTTTATTTTGCCTATCACTATGTGGTCAAAAGCAACAAGGAGATCCTGGACAAAGCCAGGCTGGAATCCGTTGTCAAGGAGCTGGAGCTTAAAACCATCAAGGCACATATCAATCCGCATTTTATATTCAATGCCCTGAACAGTATCCGGTATTTAGTGGATGAAAACCCCGGTCAGGCCAGGTATGCCATTACTGAGCTGAGCAAACTTTTACGCAGCAGTATGCATGCAGAAAACATCAGTACCACCCGGCTCAGCTCTGAAATAGAGATTGTGCAGTCCTATCTGGAACTGGAAAAGATCCGCTTCGAAGAGCGGCTGGAAGTCAGGTGGTCGCTGCAACCGGTCGCCTATGACTTTCAGGTGCCGCCCATGATGCTGCAGACCCTGGTGGAAAACAGTATCAAACACGGTATCAGCCATCAGATCGAAGGCGGTATTATTGAAATTACAGCCACTGTACAAGATCACTTTCTGCACCTGCGTATTGAAAACACAGGTAGATTATTAAGCCAGGACAAAAATGATAGCTTCGGGATCAAAAGCACCCGTAACAGGTTACAATTATTGTTTGGCGACCAGGCCAGTTTTTCCATAAAACAGTCTGATCATAATACGGTGGTTGTCGATATAAAAATCCCGGCCACCATGCAGGAATTAATACCTAACCTCTAAAATCATTACCATGTTGATCAAAGCAATTATAATAGATGACGAAAGACCTGCCAGGGCGGAGCTTAAAAAGTTACTGCTGGCTTACCCGGAAATTGAGATCCTGGACGAGGCACAGAACAGCAAAGAGGCTATCGAAAAGATCCACGAACACAACCCGGATCTGATCTTTCTGGATATCCAGATGCCCGGTAAAAACGGGTTTGAGTTGCTTTCAGAACTTATGAGTGCGCCGAAGGTGATATTCACAACGGCCTTTGATGAATATGCGCTGAAGGCCTTTGAGGTCAATGCCCTGGATTATCTTCTAAAGCCCATTGACAGCAAAAGACTGGCAGAGGCCATCCAGAAGCTGACCTTACAGGTAGGCATACAAAGCCAGCAAAAAGAAAATAAAACGGTGCTGACAGAAAATGAGCAGTTCTTCGTCAAAGACGGTGATAAATGCTGGTTTGTCAAACTAGCTGATGTCAGGCTCTTTGAGAGTGCGGGCAATTATGCCAAGGTGTATTTTGAAAATTATAAACCCCTGATTCTAAAATCGCTCAATGCCCTGGAAGAAAGGCTCGATGAGCATCATTTTTTCCGGGTCAACCGCAAACATATCGTTAACCTTAAATGGATCTCCCGGATCGAGCCCTATTTTAACGGGGGACTCCTGTTAGAGCTCAAGAACGGCGAAAAAATTGAGGTGAGCAGAAGGCAGTCTGCAAAATTTAAGGAAATGATGAGTTTATAAAGTTTAATTTTGCAGGCCAACAATTCAATATGTCAGAAAGTATCGTCATTATAGAAGAAGGCAGACCGAAGCAGCAAAAGTATGAAAGCCTCTTGCCACAGATTCAGGCTATTATTACCGGAGAGCCGGATATGATCGCCAATATGGCCAATATCACCGCTGCCTTAAAAGAGCAGTTCAACTGGTGGTGGACCGGCTTTTATATTGTAAGAGAAGATCAGCTGGTGTTAGGCCCCTTTCAGGGACCGGTCGCCTGCACCCGGATCATGAGGAGCCGTGGTGTGTGTGGTACTGCCTGGGCAGAAGACAGGACACTGATCGTAGACAACGTGAATGAATTTGCGGGACATATCGCCTGCAGCAGTGCCAGCCAGTCTGAAATCGTGCTGCCGGTGCACTTTGATGGAAAGGTTATCAGCGTACTCGATATAGACAGTGAACACCTGGCCCATTTTGATTTGACAGACCAGCATTATCTGGAAAAACTGATAAAAGGACTGGAAGACAATATTGCCGGCGAGCCTTAATAAAATAACTGGTATTTACCGCTGCTGACCAGTAAGGTTCTTGTATTCAGCGGTCCCTGGCCTTTTCCGCCAGGGTGATCATTTCTTTTCCGTAACCGGAGCTGCGGGCTTTTTATAATCCCGTATATCAATTTTTTCTGTACAGAAGCCATACTCCTGAATGTCGTTGCTGCTGACAATCACCAGGCGGTCTCTGGTCAACCGGCTGATGAGTGTCTGGTAGAGTTCAAACCCGGCACTGTCCATATTGGTACAAGGCTCATCCAAAAGAATAACCGGCGCGTCCGTAAACAGGCACTGAGCGAGTTTAATGCGTTGTTTCATGCCGCTGGAAAAATAGCGGATCTGTTTATTTGCCGCATTTTTAAGCTGAACAGCTTCCAATACCTGAACTGTGCTATGATCTGCTAATAAGGGCTTGAAGTTTCTGTGAAAATCCAGGAATTCCCGGGCCGTCATCTCTTCGATGAGTTCCAGGTAAGGCGCTACAATACTCAGATGTCGATGGATGTTTTCCGGCGGGAGGGTTTTAGGGGTTGCCCCTGTTTGCCATAAGCAGCTGCCTTCACTAAGCTCCGTTGCCCCGCCGATACTTTGCAGCAAGGTACTCTTGCCGCTGCCATTGTTACCTGTGATCGCATAGGCTTTACCAGCGTAAAACTGGTAATTCAGTGACCTGAATATCCAGTCACGATTGAATCTTTTGCCGGCATTATCCAGGGTAATATTCATGCAACTTACTCCTCAATGGCGCCACTTTTGGTGCCGCGTTTTACGATGCCGCGCTCGCTTTCTCTGATAAAGGAGATGATCTCATCGCGCTCATCGCTGGCTCTGAACTCTTGTTCAATATATTCAAGGGCCTGGGTGGTATTTAGGCCCTGATTGTAAATAACGCGGTAAATGTCCAGGATTTCATTGATCTGTACCAGGGTATAGCCTCTTCTTTTAAGCCCGACACTATTGACTCCTCCGTAAGTGAGTGGCTGACGGATCGCTTTAATATATGGAGGAACATCCTTACTGACCAGGCTGCCGCCACCGATGTAGGCATGCGCCCCGATCTTGGAAAACTGATGCACCGCTGACATACCTGCAATGATCGCCCAGTCCCCCATAACTACATGTCCTGCCAGTTGCGTATTATTGCTCAGGATACAATGATTTCCGATGATGCAGTCATGGGCAATATGGCTATAGGCCATTACCAGGCAGTTATTGCCGATAACCGTTTTATGCCGGTCTACCGTACCCCGGTTAATACTCACAAATTCCCTGATAGTTGTATTATCTCCGATCTCAACCGTAGTAGACTCTCCTTCAAATTTCAGATCTTGTGGAATGGCAGAAATAATAGCGCCAGGAAAGATACGACAGTTCTTCCCGATGCGGGCGCCGTCCATAATAGTCACATTACTGCCGATCCAGGTTCCCTCACCGATCACGACATCGGGATGGATAACGGAAAATGGGTCAACTTTTACATTCGGGGCCAGTTTAGCACCCGAGTGAATATAGGTATGCGGTTGGATCATTGAAAAAATTTAAAACCCGGATAATCTAACGTTTGATTTTTGCAGGCACAAAAATAGATAAATAGATTATACTTAAGGATAAATTAATAATATAATATACGAATCTCTGTTTATTTTTGACGAAATTCCAATTTAAGCCTGCCTAAGTCGCTTTTATTCAATACATCTTTTTACATTTGTATTGAATGGTTACTCAAAATATCAAAAACTTCACCCAAAGCTGTTAAGCCTTTTAAAAAATTCCAGATTCATGATGAAAAAAAGAATTCAACTACTTTACGGGCCCCTGCTTATTCTATTCATCTCCCTGATATTCAGCGCCTGTCACAAATCGGCCAACCCGGGAATGGAATATATTCCAAAGGAGGCAAATGTTGTTATGTCCTTAAATATCAGGCAAATGCATGATAAGTTAAAGGAGGGAACGCTGAACCTTGATTCACTGATGGATAAGCTTAAAACGCAGGATAGTGCCTTTGCGCTACTGCCTTATCTGAATTTAAAGATCTCTCCACTGGTTTTTGTTCAGTATAAATCCTCGGTCATGTCGGGACAGGATATATTAATGGGTTCTGTGGGACAACTCAGTGATAAATCAGGGTTTGAAAAGGAACTTACTGCCACCAATCCCGGGAAGAGCATCGTTAAAAAAGAAGATTACAGCTATTTAAGCATGTCGGACAACAGCTGTTATGTCTGGAATGATAAAACGGTCGCTTTTTACGGTGGCAAAAATATCGTTGACCAGATCCCCACCCTCTTTAAATTAAAAAAAGACGCCTCCCTGGCTGACGATAACACGGCTATTAAAATCCTCAGTAACAATGGAGATATTAATGTGTACTCCAGTAGCCAGGATGGTCTCAGTACAATTCCGATGCTTTCTATGACCAAAATATCGGATCTGATCAAGGGCAATTACTGGGGCGCCACGTTGAACTTTGAAAAGGGTCAGATTGTTATGGCCGGAGATGCTTATTATAATAAGACCGTGGAAGACCTGATCAAAAAAAATCCCTCTGAGGATGTGAATAAATCTGTACTGGCTCATTTCCCGGGCAAGCCCGTGGCACTCATTCAGATATCATTTAACCTTAAGCAACTCTTTAGTTTTCTTGATTACGCCGGCGTCACCAGCATGATCGAGGGCTATATGAAAAACCTGGGTTTAACACTGGATGATGTTGCAAAAGCATTTACCGGGGAAATTGCTTTTGCCATGCAATCGCTATCCGGCAGCGGCCCACAAAATAACAACCCCAAAATACTTACCGTCATTCCGATCGGAGACAAAGCCAGTTATAATAAAGTAATGAGCGCCCTGGCCAAAATGGGTATGATGGAGCAGGTAGATGGCCAGTGGATGCCCAAAGGCATCAAGCCGGATGATGACTGGAGCTTCCATTCCGATGATAAGAATATTGTATTTAGTTCCGACAAGGCCCTTTCAGACGCTTATCTGTCCGGTAAGGAGAAGATGGTCTATCCAAAAGACCTGGATTTTTCCGGCAAAACAACTGTTGCCTATGTGGATATGACTACCGCGATAGATCAGCTATCTACCCTCAACAGTGCGGCGGATTCAGCCAGCGCCGCACTGGCCAGGCAAACCGTTGACGATATGGAGGTGTCTGCGACCAACATTAAAGGAAATCACTCAAGCGTAAATTTTACTTTACGTTTAAAGGATAAGACGCAAAACAGCCTTCCTTTAATGATTTCTACTTTTCAGCAAATGGACAGGATTCAGAAGGCAAATAAAGCTTCTATCCCCTCGGGATCAGACTCCGCAATAGTGCCCTTACCGCCGGATCTGGAAGATTCTGCTCACTAGATGATATATTAAACTTTATGTTAAGAAGATGCCCGATTGTATAATAAATCGGGCATTTTCCGTTAAATAGTAGCTATATATTCTATAAAAAGCCTCAAGTTCTTGCAAAAAAGAGCCGAAAAGAACGGATTATCTGCTTTAGGCATAGCTTTTGATTTTAACCCCATTCCTACTTCTTGAAAAAATAGCGAGATTAACCTGATGCAAAGAAAAAAAAGATATGCTTCCTTTTTGACAGGGGCACAGAAGAAATTATTAACCGCCTGTTTATGTACAGCGCTACTGATGAGCAGCTGTGGTATATTTGATTCCCAACCGGATAAAGAGGAGGTCAAAGAACTTAGTCTGCCTGTATACCGCGTAGATACAGGTACTGCATTTATTACAAAAGAATTCTTAGGAACCATTGAAGGCAAGGTCAATGTGGAGATACGGCCTCAGGTAGAAGGCCTGCTAGACCAGATTTACGTGGATGAGGGAGACTTTGTACAAAAAGGACAGGATCTCTTTAAAGTAAATCCACAGTCTTATCAGGAATTACTGAATAACGCCAAGGCCAACGAAAATGTCGAAAAGGCAAAACTTGAAAATGCAAAAATTGAGCTGGAGCGTATCCGCCCGCTGGTAGAAAACGAAGTTATTTCCCCCGTACAGCAAAAAAAAGCAGAATCCGATTACGATATTGCGAAGGCCTCTTTGGCCCAGGCAACGGCAGCAGTTGCCAGTGCTAAGATCAATATGAACTTTACGACAATTAAGGCTCCGGTGAGCGGTTATATTGGCCGGATCCCCAAAAGAATCGGCAATCTGGTCAGCAGTAAGGACAAAGAACCGATTACCGTTTTGACCGATGTACATGAAGTATATGTTTATTTTTCTATGAGCGAATCTGATTTTCTGCATTTCTCTAAAGCTAAAAAGGAGGAAGCGAAAAAGCAGTTAAATTCCAATGATACCAGCCACCTTTCTTCATTCAAGCCTTCCGTTAGCCTGACACTTGCCGACGGGACGTCTTACCCGCATGAAGGGCTGGTAGATGCCGTAGCCGGACAGGTTAACCGTAACACAGGCGCTATTTCTCTAAGAGCGACATTCCCCAATGAAGAAAATATTCTTCGCGCCGGTAATACCGGTACGCTGAATATGACAGAAACCAAACGTGGCGAGATACTGATTCCCCAGGAAGCTACCCTGACCCTGCAAGACAAAACATTTGTAATGAAACTTGACACAGCAGGCAGGACGGTGCGTCAGTTGATTACCATTGGCGGATCTGCAGACAATAAATATATCATCTCTTCCGGTCTGAAAAAAGGAGATGTCATCATTACAGAAGGCTTTGATAAGATTTCAGAAGGCATGAAGATCAATCCGGTATTTCCACAGGTTCCTTCAGCTTCTGCCAAAGCGAATATCCAGCCAACGTTCAATCCAAAAAGCAAGGCCGACGGAATATAAGTGCAGGTCACCTCTATATAGTCTTTAGTCTTTATCAAGCTTTGCTGAAAAATATTATCCTGTTATGCTGAAAACCTTTATACACCGGCCCATATTGGCGACTGTCGTTTCATTGCTGCTTGTCCTGCTCGGACTGGTAGGCATTAAACAACTCCCCATAACCCGGTTCCCTGAAATAGCACCTCCCAGTGTCGTTGTCTCCCTTTCTTATCCGGGAGCCAATGCAGAAACCGTCGCAGAAAGCGCTATTCTTCCCATTGAAGAGGCTATTAATGGTGTCGAAGGGATGACCTATATTAAGTCTTCTGCCAGTAACTCCGGCTCTGGCAGCATTAATGTGTTTTTTAAAGCGGGTACCAATCCGGATCAGGCTTCTGTAAACGTGCAGACCCGTATTTCTAAGGCAGCAAGCCGTATTCCGGCCGAGGTAAACGAATCAGGCATTACCGTTATGCCAAGACAAAGCGGGGTCATCATGACCATTAACCTGTATAGTACGGACCAGCAGGGGGCCTACGATGAGACCTTCCTGCAGGCATTTTCTCAAATTAATATCAATAGAGAGTTATTGCGTGTAGATGGATTAGCTGAAGTCTCCAGAGTAGGCGCCCGTGATTATTCTATGCGTGTCTGGCTTATCCCGGATAAACTGGCTGCCTATAACTTAACACCGCAGGATGTTATCGCCGCCATCAAAGATCAGAACTTTGAGATCGCCTCCGGTAAATTCGGGGAGACCTCCGATGAGACCTTTGAGACCATTCTTAAACACAAAGGAAGATTCAGTAATCCAAAAGACTTCCAGAACCTGGTGATTCGCACAACAGATGACGGAACCATCCTTTATTTGAAAGATGTAGCAAGAGTGGAACTGGGCGCTTCCAATGTAGGAGCCGATAACACGGTGGACGGGCATCCGGGCCTGACACTTAACTTAACGCAGACAAGCGGTTCTAATGCCAGAGAAATTGATATGCAAGTCAGAAAAATTCTGGAGAGAATCTCCAAGGATTTTCCAACCGGCATTCATTATGATATTACTTATAGCGTGCGTGATCAGGTAGATGAGTCCATCGATCAGGTAATGCATACTATATTTGAAGCCTTTATCCTGGTATTTATCATTGTATTTATATTCCTGCAGGATCTGAGATCTACCATTATTCCTGCCATAGCCATCCCGGTATCGCTTATCGGTACGATGTTCTTCCTGTTGGTCTATGGGTTCTCGATTAATATCCTGACCATGTTCGCCCTGGTACTGGCCATTGGTATTGTGGTCGATGATGCTATTGTGGTGGTGGAAGCCATTCACCAGAAAATGGAGCTCACCAATCTCAGCGCGAAAAATGCCACACTGGCGACAATGAAAGAAATCACCCCGGCGATTCTCTCTATAACGATGGTCATGGCTGCCGTGTTTTTGCCCATTGGCTTCATGGAAGGGCCTACCGGCTTATTTTACAGGCAGTTTGCCTATACAATGGCCACAGCCATTCTGCTCTCTGCCCTTTGTGCCCTGACACTGAGTCCGGCACTCTCGGCGCTGATCCTAAAAAAACCCAACCATGAGCATAGAAAACAACTGGCGGGCTTATCTAAAGCACAGATTGAGCAAAAAGACAGAAAAACGAAAACCAAAGCTTTTGTATTCAGGTTCTTTGATTATTTTAATGAAGGGCTGCAAAAGCTGACGCAGAAATATATCAGTGCCGTCAAATGGTTGATCAGTAAAAAACCCTTCGCCTTTGCGGCGCTTATTCTGGTGGTCTTAATCGGGTTTTTGCTCATGCGCTCCACTCCGACAGCATTTATTCCCAATGAAGATGACGGGTTTATCACCTACACCATTAAAATGCCACCGGGTGCAACCCTTGCCCGTACGACAGAGGTGTTGAATAAAGCGGAAAATATTTTAAAGCGCCACAAAAAGGAAATCAAAACGATGACCAGCATCGCCGGCTATAATGCCATTGATGCGGCCACCAGCAGCGCCTATGCAGTAGGCTACCTGAATATGTATCCGCATAGTGAGCGTAAGGGTATCAAAAATATCGAGGAATTTATGGATACCATCCGTAAGGACTTATCCACCATCAATGAGGCCTCTTTCTCCGTATTTCCCAGACCTACAGTTCAGGGATTCGGAGATGTTGCCGGCTTGCAGTTTGTCTTAGAAGACAAACTCGGCGGCAGTTTCCAGCAATTCGGACATGTCTCTGACTCCTTTATCACGGCGCTTGAAAAGCGTCCGGAAGTACTATCTGCCAGCACTCCATTCCAGGCCAATTTTCCGCAATATGTGATGGATATTAATTATGTCAAGGCGAAGGCAATGGGCGTGAGTGTAAAAGATATGATGACTACGGTCCGCGACTATTTTGGCAGGGCGCAGGCCAGCGACTTCACGAGTTTTGGCAGACAGTACCGTGTGTATGTCCAGTCCGATTTTCAATATCGAAAAACACCGGAATCCTTTAAATCAATCTATGTTAAAAATAACAAGGGCCAGATGGTGCCTGTCAATACACTGATCACGCTGGAGAAAAATGTCGGGCCTGAAGTCGTTAACAGGTATAATCTGTACAACAGTATATCCATTAATGCAACGCCGGCTAGTGGCTACAGTACCGGTGATGCCATGAAAGCAGTAGAGGAAGTCGCCAAAAAGACACTGCCGGGCAACTATCAGCTCGAATGGACCGGGATGAGTCTGGATGAAAAATCTTCGTCCGGCCAGACAGCATTTATATTGTTGCTAAGTATTCTCTTTGTATACTTCCTGTTATCCGGGCAATATGAAAGTTATATTATGCCCTTTGCCATTCTCTTATCCATACCGGTGGGTCTGGTGGGCGTATATGGCGCTGTAAAATTAGTTGGCCTGCAAAATAATATCTATGTACAGTTAGGACTGATTATGCTCATCGGGCTCCTGGCCAAAAATGCCATCCTGATGGTAGAGTATTCTATGCAGCGAAGAAAGGCCGGATTGAGTATTTTTGAATCCGCCATTCAGGGGGCAACGCTGAGACTACGCCCCATCCTTATGACCTCTCTGGCCTTTGTTGCCGGTCTTGTCCCGCTGATGTGGACACAAGGGCCTTCTGCCCAGGGCAACCACTCCATCAGTTTTGGGGCTGCCGGAGGCATGATCATGGGTGTATTACTCGGTATTTTTATTATTCCGGTCCTGTTTATCATCTTCAGAAACCTTGATGAAAAATTAAAATTAAAGTTCCAGCGCAATGAAGATTAACACAAGAACAAATATTATAGTAATCATAATGGTTGTTATCTCAGGCGGCCTTATGCTGCAGGCATGTAAAGTGACCCAGGATTATAAGAAGCCTGACTTTAAGATGCCAGGTGCTTATAAATTACCGGATTCTCTGGTGGACCGCTCTATGGAGGCAATTCCCTCCTGGAAAGAATATTTTAACGACTCTGCGCTACTCAGAATTTTAGACAGCGCCATCACTAATAATCTGGATTTGCGTGATGCCATCAAAAATATTCAAATCACTGATCAGTTATATAAGCAATCCAAGTCACTCTATGCACCGAATATAGATCTGAACCTGCTTAACGTAACCAGAGAATTCCGGTCACATGATTATTATTCCAGTCCGTCCAGTGGCTGGTATGACAGACGAGGCAAGACACCTCCAAAAGACTTATACCTTTATCAGTCTCATTTTGCGAATACCGTTGCAGTGGACTGGGAAGTTGATATCTGGGGAAAGATCAAAAGAGAGAAAGAAGAAGCAAGATCGCATTATCTGGAGACATTTGAGGCGAAAAAAGCGGTCCAGACGGCACTTGTCGCAGATGTGGCCGACGCATACTATAACCTTTTAATGCTGGACGAGCAGCTTCAGGTCGCCACGCGTAACTACCATTTGCGTAGCAATACACTTAAAATGGTAGAGCTTCAATACAAGTCAGCAGAGGTCACAGCGCTTGCGGTTCAGCAAACTAAGAATCAGGTACTCGAAGCACAAGCCTTGATTCCTCAGCTTAAAAAGGAAATTACCGTTCAGGAAAATGCGCTTAAGTTACTCACCGGTGATATCAGTATCAATATCGGCAAGAGAAGCAGTTTATCCGAAATCCCTTCTGACTCATTATATAAAGAGATACCGCTGTACTATGTTCAGAACAGGCCAGATGTGCTGGCCGCTGAATATGAGCTCATGGCTGCCAATGCTTCTGTGGGCGTCGCACAGGCCAACCGGTTTCCCAACCTCACCATCACCTTTGAGGGAGGCATGGATGCCATGTTGCCTAAGAACTGGTTTAATATTCCGGGGGCGCTATTAGGTGATTTTTTCGGAGGCCTCACCCAGCCGGTCTTTAACAAAAGGAAGCTGAAGACAGCTTATGAAGTATCTAAGCTTCAGAGAGATCAGTCAGAGATCGCTTTCCAGAAAGCTGTCTATAGTGGCATTACGGAAACAAGAAATGCGCTCGTCGCAGTGCGTCAGCTGACCGAGCAGTTGTCTATTGCCAAAGAGCAGGTGCAGGTCTCGCAAAAAGCAGTACATAGTGCAGCCATGCTGTTCACAGCTGGTTTTGCGACTTACCTGGAGGTCATCACAGCCCAGAGCAACGAACTGGACAGTGAGTTAAATCTGGCCTCTTTAAAAGCCGAACTTCTGAGTGCGCGCATACAACTTTACCGTGCGCTGGGTGGTGGCTGGAAATAATCCGTTAATCAAATCTCTGAATGGCCCCGTTTGCAAGGCGCCCCAATGCCGGCGCATCCTGGAGACCGGGCCGTTAATGGTTATCAGAAAGCTGGTTTTCATTGATCAGATCTGCGAAGTACCACATCTTCCGTGTGCCCACGGGGTTGTTATCATAAAAGAAGATTCAAAACCGGATGACCGGGATCCTCCCCCGGTTTAGCAACAGTCGAAGCTGTCATAGCAAACTTTGCTTATCTTAGCAACGTATCCAAAATACACCCTCTAATCTTTATTATCCGCAGATGAAAAGACTATTACTTTCCGGAATTTGTCTACTGGTATTGGCCTGCACAGCAAAAAGCCAGAAATACCGGGCGATCCTGCAGACGGATGCAGGGAAAATGACTATAGAGTTATTTGATGGCACGCCCGGGCACCGCGATAATTTTATCAAACTTGCGCGTAAGCATTTTTATGACGGCCTGTTGTTCCACCGGGTTATCCCCGGGTTTATGATCCAGGGAGGCGACCCGGACTCTAGGCACGCTAAACCGGGTGCCATGCTTGGCGACGGCGATGTTGGCTATACAATACCGGCGGAGTTCCGGCCGCAATACTTTCATCAGCGCGGGGCACTGGCAGCTGCCAGGGATGATAATGCTGAGAAAGCTTCTTCAGGTTGTCAATTCTATATCGTTACAGGGAAGAAATTCACAGACAGTACATTAAATAAAGCAGAAAAGCGATCTGGTCACCGGCTGCCACAGATGCACAGAGAAGTATATAAAACCATTGGCGGTGCACCACATCTGGATCAAAATTATACCGTCTATGGACAGGTGATAAAAGGAATGGAAGCGGCGGATAAGATTGTCAATACCAAAACAGACAGCCATGACCGGCCAGCTACAGATCAGCACATACGAAAGATCCGGATCCGTAAAAAGGTGCTCGGCATCTGGTTATAATTAAAAAATAAGCTTAATTAACGGAAGGCTGGTCAGGGAACATAGGGTCCGCCTCCGGGATCGCACTCCCCGATCCGCTGCCATCAGTGTTCTGGGCACCAGAAGCGGCATCTTCTGATAAGGTATTCTCAGGAATCGGGCTGCTGGCGATCTCCTCATCGCGGTTATCGTTCCATTCAACGATAAAGTTATTTTTCCCTTCTCCTACCTGTAAGGTCATAAACCGCATTTGCGATAGCTCTAACAGAGATAAAAACAAAAACAGGGCATGAATACGGTCTTCACATATATTGAAGATACGCTCAAAAGACATCGAGTGCGCTTTTTTAACCGAAGTGAGCACATATTCCCGGCTGCCTTCCATCGTCCAGTTATAATGGACGACGGTATGCACGGGTTTGTTATTACGGTCAATAACACGTTGCATGACCTTCTCGAAGGTCTTCATTAATTTGAATAAATTAATCGTCTGGATCTCGGTACCTTCGGCGGCGTCTTCACCGATCTTGCTGAGTTCAGACTGAAGATTTCCTCTTTTCTGCATCAGTTGACGCAAAGTCTCTTTTTCTGCAAGTTCTATCGCAGCCTCTTTAAAGCGTTTGTACTCCAGTATCTTATCCACCAGTTCCTGCCTGGGGTCAATCTCATTGCCTTTTTCATCCAATTCTTTTCTAGGCAGCAGCATCTTTGCCTTGATCCGCATTAAGGTGGAGATAAAAAGAATGAATTCACTGCTCAGCTCAATATTGAGATTTCGTTGATGGTGCAGATATTCCAGGAAGTCTTTCGTAATCTTAGTAATAGGTATGTTATAAATATCCAATTCATCTCTCTCAATGAAGAAAAGCAAGAGGTCAAAAGGCCCCTCGAACTGCGGTAATTTGATTTGATAAATGGATGGCTTCAAAATAACCCTGTATAAATGTCGATAATTACTAAATGAATGACCAAAAAAATTCCCCCAAGGGTGTGACTATCAGCATATTAACTAACAATCACACCCTCCGAGGAAGGTAAAATTAAGAAAATCCTCAGGGAATCAATAAAAAATCTTGAAAGCTACTTGGCGCGGATCGCGTCTCTGATTTCCTGGAGCAGCACTTCTTCCTTAGTAGGCTCTGGTGGTGCAGCAGGGGCTTCATCTTCTTTTCTCTTCAGTTTCATAATAGCTTTTACCATCAAAAAGATGACCAGGGCCAAGAGTAAAAAATTAATCGCTACGGTAATGAAGTTACCATAAGCGAAGATAGCGGCTCCGTCTACTTTTTTAGCATCAGCCAGCGCCAGCCCGGCTGCCGCCTTGTGGTTGAGGTCAATCCACAGATTGCTGAAATCAGGCTGTCCGATAACCTTAGACACCAGCGGCATTACCAGATCATCTATAATACTGGTAACGATTTTGCCAAAAGCACCGCCAATGATCACACCTACGGCCAGATCAATGGCATTTCCTTTTACGGCAAATTCTTTAAAGTCTTTTACGAATCCCATGGTTTTAAATTTTTGTCGTTTTTTAATTATTAAAGGCTCTCAAATATAATACAAAAGTATACAATAGATTGTATATCAAGGTCACTGTTCTTTTTTGAGTATCGGATATTTAGGGTTGATTTTCTTCAACAGATCATGTACCGCTTTGGCCACCACATATTCCTTGTACCAGTTCTTATTGGAAGGCACTATGATCCAGGGCACTTCATTACAATGCTCAAAACAGTCCTCATAGTATTTGCGATAGATCTTCCAGGACTTGGCTTCAACAGCGTCTCCCGGATTATACTTCCACATTTTACGTTTTATCTCCATTCTTTCCGCCAGCCGCACGGCCTGCTCTTCCGGTGTAATATGAAGATAGAATTTAAGAATGTGGGTATTATCAGAAGTAAGGAGGTGTTCAAAATCGTTAATGGCTCTCATCCTTAACCGGGCGGTTGCGTCATTAATGGTTTTATGCACCCTTGTTACAAGCACATCTTCATAATGAGACCGGTTGAATATTTTAATCATGCCTTTCTCCGGTGTCTGTTTATGGATCCGCCATAGAAAATCATGGTCCAGCTCTTCCTTGGTGGGCACTTTAAAAGAATGTACGCTGATACCCTGAGGATTGACATCGCTAAAGACACTTCTGACCGCACCATCTTTCCCTGAAGCGTCCATTCCCTGAAAAACAATCAGAATAGCATGTTTATGCTCCGCATATAACTTATTTTGCCACTCGTCTATGGATTTCTGGTAGGCCTTTGTTTTCTCCTTAAATGCATCTTTGTCTGCGTCCCGGGGAGGATCGGCAGAAATTTTATCCAGTTTCAGTTTAGTCATATCGGACTCTTTATTACAGATTTTAAAAATGTGACCAAAAATGTTGCCATTTATGGCTATACCGGTTCCTGAACCAGGAATTTACGGCTTAGCGAGGCGGATTTTATAGCCGCCCGTCAATTTATGAGAGACCACCTCAAAGCTGATCTTAGAGATATCTTTGCCCCAGGCATGGATAAAACTCGGATCTTCCAGTTTTTTAGTAGTTAAGGCCGGCCTCAGTTCCTTAGGGTTAAAGCTAATAACGAGTACGTTATTCGCATTCCCGTCTTTTAATAGAATCTTACCTTGTTGCAGCTCTGCCTTAAGTGGCGTAATTAAGGATAGAGAAGAAGGCTGTATATACTTCTTTAAACGGTAAGATTCGTCTAATTGTATTTCGCTCCCTGTAAACTTCAGGGACCGCGTCCAGTTTTCTACCGCAGCGGCGCCAGGATAGGCCGAAGCCAGGTCCATAGAAAGTGTTGTTGATTTGCCAGTTGTCGCAAGTTCTACCTTCTGCGCCTTATACCGGCCGCCTGCTTCCTGAGTGACTCCGTTGATCACGGGCAGGTTATGCCAGGCGGATTGCATCGAAAAGATCTTATAACGGTCTTTACTAAAGGTTTGTTTGGTATAGGTGCCCACACCAAGATCTATAATAACCGGCTTCCCGTCCACATAAACAATAAAGTTACCAACATCATTATGATTGTGGCTGGCGCCATTGGTCCCTCCTTTTGCGCCCAGAAAAAGGCCTCCGGATGACCCTGCCACTGACCGGACAGTCAGTTCCTGCAGGTCCTCCAGCCAGGACTGCTTAATCAATGGCTGTTTTGCCGGCGTGTTTGCGATATCCTGATACACATACAGATAGTCAACAAAACGCTCCAGAGCTTCACGGGCACCATACAAATAATTAAAAACATTCCCATCCTCTTTGGCGAACCAGGAGGCGAATTGCTTAAGGGTATCATTACCACATGCCTGACCATACTTGTAGACAGAGACGACATTAGGAGTTACCTGGGCATGGGCGTCGCCGTAATTAACAAAGTAGTTCTTATCGATGTTTGCCCGGTAGATATACTTTCCCATTTTGCCGATGAGCGGATGAAGGGCGATGTCAGCCTTACCGCCGGTGGCCGATTTTAGCTGTGTCAAATAGCCGATCAGGGCGCCCCCCGCCATACTCCAGTATCCGGGCCCCTCATCACAGCCACCATCTGACGGGTATTGATTAATAAATATATCCACACTTTTCATGGTTTTATAGACCGCAGAATCTAACCTGTCCTGGTTATCCTCTGTTAGTAAAGCGGTGAGTAGTACGCCACTGTTAACGGTGGGGTTCCAGTTATTGACAGACTGCCCTTTAAAGCCCAGCCACCAAAAATCATTACGGGATAAATAAGGCGTAACGACTCTTTTTTCTAATTCAAACTGGATACGTTGTGGCAAAATGTCCGATACGCTATTTAACGGATCCTTTAATAACAAATAGATCCAGGACATCAGTTCTGCAGTGCTGGCATCCCCTAAGTCTATGATATTTTCTCCCGGTCTTGGAAGAGACGAATATTTTTTCTGAATGGAAAGGTGCGCCGGATATGCCCAGGTACTTTCCTCGCAAATGGCCCAGATGCCGTCGGCTAACTGGGGGATAAATCGCTTTTTGTTTTCGATTAGCTCCCCGATAGCCAGGGCACTTAAAGCCTGACGCCGCTCCCTTCTTATTTTTTCATAGTTTGTTCTGTTCCCGTTTTCTCCGAATTGCAGATAGATGGTGGCAGGCAGGTTGGGCCATTTAAAAGAGAGGTACCTTTCTGCACTCTGTACGAGCCGCTGTTTTACCGAATCTGGCAGACCCTGGATTGCAGTTAAAACCGACTGCTTTTGAGTGGTTCGCCAGGTGTCAATAGATGACAAATAGGACTTAAGCTGCTGTGATGTAGTTTGTCCGGTTAGCCAGTCGCGTTGTGCAAAGAGCATGGAAAATGATCCAATGGAAACCAGCCCTACAATTAAAGAACGAAACAGAAACTTCATAATAGTAGATTTTTCATGAGACGATAAAATAAAAACCTGATCATTTATCAATAGGTACAGCAGTGACGGGATGCAATATCAACTTTAATTAAACGCTATTTTCAAAAAACAAACTGTGACAGATAAAATAATCCAGATCGTAGTTTTATGGAAATACTCTTAGCGTTAACGCTCAAATTTTTTACAATTTACGAAAACGTTTTAAGAAAATTTTAAAAAAATCAAAGAGAAAATAATTTTTCTAATGAACATTCATTAACTTTACTTAAGGTTAAAGCACTTTAACAACCCGCCGTAATATTAGCTAACTCTCTGATAACTACATACCAGAGACCGGGATTCGATTATAAGGAAAGAGCGCTCCATTTTATAACATATTTAAAATAGAATCAGATGACTATTATTTTCTCAATAAATAGTAGCTAGGCGCCTATTTAGTAAAACGTTTTCATACCGATTACAGACCAAAGGCACTCATCGGGACTTTATTCCCGGCCGCTTTGGGGATTGTTTAGCCATTGTCCATTCCATCCAAAATATTACAAAATATGAAAAAAATTACGCGTTATCGCATCTTTTACCGGGGGCAGATTTGGCAGCCCCGATTAGAGCGTTTCAAGACGACGCTTTTAACGACTCTGTTTCTAATAGCAGTATTGTTTCAAGCTGGCGCAAAAACGCCCGCTATTTTTCAGGACGCTGCTGCTCAGACAACATTGCAATCCGATATTACGGGCAAAGTAGTAGATACTGCCGGCCAACCCATCTCCGGGGCCTCGGTTACCACTAAGCAGACCAGGCAGGGTACCTATACGGATGCAACCGGTTCTTACTCTGTTGCTGCATCCGCAAATGACACCCTGATAGTTAGCTTTGTGGGATTTCAGTCAAAAGAAATCCCAATAGCAGGCCAATCTGAAATAAATATTACACTGTCAGCGATTCCCGGAGAGCTTTCAGATATTATTGTAATAGGTTATGGTACACAAAAAAAAGCAGACCTTACAGGATCTGTTGCAAGTATTTCCTCTAAAAAATTAGAGAACAGACCAATTACGAATGTATCGACTGCTCTTGCAGGCCTCGCACCCGGCCTGTCGGTTGTCCAAGGATCGGGTGATCCGAGATCTGATGGTGCCAGTCTTAAAATCAGGGGCGTCGGAACGCTAAATAATAGTGCTCCACTGGTTATTATTGATGGCATTCAGGGTAGCATGGATGCGGTCAATCCCGAAGATGTTGAAAGCGTATCCGTCTTAAAAGATGCCGCATCGGCGGCTATTTACGGAGCCCAGGCAGCAAACGGCGTGATTCTGATTACAACTAAAAAAGGCGCAAGTGGTCCGCCCAGTATAACCTACACGGGCATGTTATCCCAATCCAGCCCTATTAACCTACCCAAATTTGTCACTAACTATGCACAACACATGGAACTGATTAATGAAGGTTTGACAAATCTTAATCAGCAAACCATATTTTCTCAGGAAACGATTGACACCTGGAGGCAAAAGCAAAAGGACCCTAATGGTCTTACACCAGAAGGTATTCCTAATTATATAGCTTATCCAAATACAGACTGGTCAGATGTTTTATTTGAGAAAAATATCGTACAAAATCATAACGTTTCCGTAATAGGAGGCGGTAAAAGTGTCCGGTATCTGTTGAGTTCCGGATATCTAAATAATCCCGGCACCATCCAGTCAACCGGTAGTGAAAGATACCAGATCCGGGCCAACGTAGAAGCGAATGTTGGTAAGCATATCACAGTCGGGACACAGACCTTTGCTTCTTTCAGACGAAATGAAATGGGTAGTGCTACCAACGCATTCACTTATTTAAGAGCCACCACCCCCGGTATTGTGCCGATCTATCAAGGGAAATACGGAGGCGCACAGGCTCCCGGGGAATCCGCAACAGCCAATGCCATTTTTGCTTTCCTGAACAATCAAATCGGAAAAGATCATGTATCGCAGTTTAATACAACGCTCTATTCTTCCATTTCAATTATTAAAGGCTTGACACTTGATTCCAAATTCAATTATCAAACCTGGTTTCAGGAAAAGAGCTATCATGGAGATCCTTTATCCGGACAAAGGTGGAATTTCTTAACAAACCAGGAAATCACTCCCGTCACGACACCCGATCAGTTATCAACGACCTATTCTTTCGAAAAAAACTACGCGATCACTTTCAATCATGTTTTGCACTATGAAACAAAGCTTGCGGGAAAACACAATATAGGTGCCATGGCGGGTTATGAGGAGTATTATTACGATCGATATTATTTTAATGCCAGCATGAAGGGATTAATTGACCCATCCATCACTACACTCAGCTCGGCAACACAAATGACCGGCATCAACGGCGATGAAGCCGATCATTCCAGACGTTCTCTATTTGGCCGGATTAACTATGCCTATCTGGACAAATACTTAGTAGAAGGCAATCTGCGTTATGACGGCTCTTCCAGATTTTCAGACCAAAGCAGATGGGGAGTGTTTCCTTCAATCTCCGCAGGCTGGCGTATTTCCGAAGAAGGTTTTTTCAAAAACTGGGACATCAATGTTCAGGACTTAAAGTTACGTGCATCCTGGGGTAAACTTGGCAATAACCGCATCGGCGAATATGAATACCAGGATAATTATGATTATCAAGCTAATTACAGCGCAGTTAACTACTCATTTAATAACGTGGCCGGTACGGGACTAAGGCAAAGTAAACTTGCCAATCAGAATTTAAGGTGGGAATCTACTGCGGTAACCGACATCGGGCTTGATGCAACCCTGCTTAAAGGCCATATGAATCTTACCATTGACTATTATTATAAACAAACAGACGGTATACTCACTTCTCCTCCTATTCACCTGACCATGGGCACTGTAAGTGCTCCCACACAAAATACAGCAGGCGTCCTGAATAAAGGAGTTGAGATCTCCCTAGGCTGGCAGGATTATATCAATGATTTTCATTATTCTGTCAGCGGGCAATTTGCCTATAATTTTAATAGCGTCAACAAATATAAAGGCTTGCTTAAGGAAGGCTGGGTGACCGATCAGCAAGGCAACAGGGTCTATCAGACAAATCTGGGAGATGTTTCCAGCGGAACTACCAATAGAATTCTTGAAGGTCATACCATCAATGAATATTATATGCAGCAGGTCTATAAGGGATCAGGCACTTATAAAAATTCAGATGGGACCGTGAATCCCAAAGGGGGACCAAAAGATGGAATGATCAGAACCACGGCGGACATGGAGTGGCTTCAGGCAATGGTAGACGCAGGTTACACATTTTTACCTATCGGTGCTATCGGACAATCCAAGATCTATTACGGAGACCTTATCTATGCAGATAATAATGGCGACGGTATTTATGGTAACAGCTATGACCAACAATTCACAGGCAAATCATCCACACCAAAATATAACTTTGGTTTTTCTGCAACAGCTTCCTGGAAAGGATTTGACTTTTCAATGCTGTGGAGCGGTAGTGCAGGTATGTCCTACTACTGGTTGACCGGCCAGGGATTCCACAGTAATATTACCAGAAACGGGCTTAGTCAGGATGCAGCAATAGCGGCTAATCACTATTATTATAACGAAGCCGATCCAAACGATCCTAAAAATAATATCAATGGAAAGTATCCCAGATTAAAAGATATCACTGATGATCAAAATGACATCGCGTCTGATTTCTGGTTATATGATGCATCCTATATCAAATTGCGGAATATTCAAATTGGCTATACTTTACCGGCTAACTGGATTAAAACTGCCTGGATGACGAATGCACGTATATTTTTCTCCGGTGAGAACTTATTAATGATTACGGATTATCCGGGTCTGGATCCGGAAATTGGCGCATCAGAGGGATACCCGACAATGAAACAATATTCTTTTGGTGTAAGTATCAAATTTTAAATCTCAAAAAATTAAATAAAATGAATCGTAGAAATTTTTTAAGAGAGGGATTTATTACCACTTTAGGCGCGGCTTTAATCCCTTCTGCTTTATTAAGCCTTGCGGGATGTAGAAAAACGTTACTTGATACAGAACCATATGGGGCTGTCAGCTCTTCCACGATGTGGACAACAGATAACTTAACAACCCTGGGAGTAAGTGGCGTATACGAAGTGCTTAGAAGTGGCGGTGTTTGTGGCAATTTCTTGTACCAAATGGATATGTACGGGTTCTGCACACAAAACAGGGACGCATCTTCATTTATGATGGGAACGGTGACCACCAGTGACGATTTATTTAGCAGTAATTGGCAAAACCTGTATGAAGGCATACACAGGGCCAATGATGCAATAACAAATATTCCGCTCAAATCACCGACAGAAGACAGCAAAAAATTGAGGTTTCTGGCCGAATGTAAATTTCTTAGGGCCCTGTACTATTTTAATCTTAACAGGCTTTACAAAGGCGTTCCTATATATTTGGAACCAATTACGGATGACCAAGCCATTAAAGAAAGAAGCTCGGAACAAGAGGTATGGAAAGTTATTATCGATGATTTGACAGACTGCATTAATGAAGTTAACCTGCCTTTAAAGTATACAAAGGGAGCCGGCGACTTTGGACGGGTAACCAAGGGAGCGGCCTATGCCCTGCGGGGAAAAGCATATCTGTATCAGCAGAAATGGGCGGATGCAGCAACGGATTTCGGGAAGGTGAAAGATGCCGGGTTCTCTTTATTCTCTGACTATAAGACCTTATTTAGCGAATCAAATGAACAGTGTGATGAAATGATTTTTACAGTTCAAAATCTCGCCTTATCGGGCTATGGATCAGACACTCAGTTTAAGTGCGGTACCCGTTCCTCTTTTGGATCATGCTGGAATACCTTTCTTCCCACACCAAGGCTAGTGGATTTGTATGAAAATAAAGACGGGTCCCCCTTTGATTGGGATAGCGTTCTGCCCGGATATAACAACATGCAGCCCAAAGAGCGTGAAGTATTCTTTTTCAGAAATGGACTATCCACAAGTGAAATCTCAGCGGCTAAATCCAGAGGGCTTGATATGAGTAAATATTTGTCCGCCGGAAATGAAGAGCGGCTACAACAGGCTTATGACAACAGAGATCCCAGATTGGACGCAAATATAATCCTGCCATATGCATCATATGTTGGTGTATTAGGAGGAGTCGACCATAAGGTATACAGCAGATGGCCCTATCGCCAGGAAGCCGCTCCTACAAATGACTTAAGAACTGATACGCAATCCAATTTCTTTTATTTATTCCGCAAATATGTATATGAGGGAGCTGCAAGCATCCCGGCAAGAGACCAGTGCCCGACAGATTTACCTATTCTTCGCTATGCCGACGTGCTGTTAATGTGGGCAGAAGCGTTAAATGAACAAGGTGCAAATGGTTTCCAGGAGGCCATAAATAAAGTAAATGAAGTCCGAAGCAGGGTTGGAATGCCTTTGTTACAAAATACAGATTCCGCTAAGCCAACTTATACAGCTAACCAGTCTACTTTAAGAAAGAGGATTCAAGACGAGAGAAGACGCGAGTTTCCAAACGAAGGGGTGAATGTTTTCGACGAAATGAGATGGAAAACGCTGAAAGAAGAGGTTTTTGATAATAACGGTGGTATCCAACAGGTGTGGGGCGCCAACACAGCTGATTATTCCTGGAAAGGCGACTACCTTTACAATTGGGCTATACCCCAAACTGAAATTGAGCGAAATACCAATTTAAAGCAAAATTCGGGTTGGATCGGATAGCCTATTGCACTGAAGGAATCGCAGTTAGAGAGCCGCAGAATATAAATTTTGCGGCTCTTTTTTTTGCAGACAAGCTTTGCCAAAAACCGAGGCTCGTAAAATCAGATATTTATAATTTATATCTATATATATTTTATATGAAAATATTAATCAATCAATACTCATTTTATGATAGTTGATATTAATTTTATTGAATAGTTAGTTCAAAATATCACACTACTATTAATAAAACTGATAAAATACTATATATATATTTATTAATAATATTAATAGTTTTTTATAATTAGCCATTATTTCATCCGCATAAAACAAAAATCGTCAAAATGAAAAAAACAAAAAGACGCTTCGCATTTCCTGGTTTGCTGATTGCCCTTTCTTTCATGGCCAATACACTGTCAGGCCAATCTGTGCCTTCGCCGCATTTATCTCTATGGGACGGCATGGTCGTGGCAGGTTATGTCGGGCATGGTGGATATGCCAACTTTGGCGGGCCATCTATTAAATGGACGCTAAAGCCCTGTTCAATTGCGCTGGGCCTTTTTCCAGCTGTCCGGATCAAAGAAGACAAAGTAGCAGAGGGCGCTAAGAAGAATTCCGCGATAATGCCTTCCACAGGTTTTGGTATTACTTCGTGCTTTAAACACCTGGTGGTGCAAATTCCTGTATTTTATGACGCCAAAACAGCTTCCGCTGACGGCAAATGGAACCTCGGCGTAGGAATCGGCTATAAATTTTAAAAACATCAAAACACTTCTATGGATTACAATAAACCAACCGACGTCGTTAGCAGTATGATTTGCGCGGGCACCAGTAAAATCAGCCTAAGCCCCCGGCACCTGATGATCAGAAGCCTTTTATCTGGCGGGCTTTTAGGCATAGGCACCTCTCTTGCCTTCACGGCAATTTCCCAAACCGGTCTGGGACTGACAGGGGCACTTTTATTTCCCGCTTGTTTTGTAATCGTAATTATCCTCGGGTTAGAGCTTGTTACCGGTAGTTTTGCGGTTTTACCGGTTGCCTTTTTTGACAAGCAAATCCGTTTTACAGCCATGATTAAAAACCTTGGAATGGTGTATTTAGGCAATCTTTTAGGAAGCCTTATGTATGCTGTTCTATTCTGGGTTTCCATTACCGACTTTGGACATACGCCGGATTCTCCGCTTGCTGCAGCCATTATCAAAGCAGCAGAAGCAAAAACCCTGCATTACGCGGCATACGGACTGGACGGCACCTTAACTGTCATTGCAAAGGCCATACTGTGTAACTGGATGGTCACCATGGCAGTTGTTATGGCTTTTGCATCCAACAGTGCAGGTGGCAAGATACTAGGCGCCTGGCTGCCTATTATGATCTTTTTTGCTCAGGGTTATGAGCACGCTGTTGTGAATATGTTTCTTATACCGGCTGGTATGTTGCTTGGCGCCAAAATCAGTTTTAGTGACTGGTGGCTCTACAATCAGATTCCGGTAACCATAGGTAATATCATCGGGGGTGCTGTGCTGACCGGGCTGGCGCTTTACTTAACTTACGGTGTCTTAAAAAAGCAGAAAAAATCGCCCCGGCAGTGGCAAAATTCAGATGAGGCAAATGGTATTCATTTAGAAAACATAGCCAACAAGGCCATTAACTAATTCGTAATAACTATCTAAAGCCATGAAGCCCTGCATGCAATACCTTCATGCGGGGCTTCTATTTTAAAATTGACAAAATTTAAGCTGATACCAAGCGGTTTAACTGGAGGGCCTCAGAAGTCCAGGCACGCATCTTCTGACACAACTCCGGGTGCTTTTCCAGGGTCTGTCCAAAGGTAGGTACCATTTCCCGCAATTTACTTTGCCATGTTTCTGACTGAAACTCCTTAGGGAAACACCGCTGAATCAGTTCCAGCATAATCGGCACTGAGGTAGAAGCGCCAGGTGACGCACCTAACAATGCGGAGATTGATCCGTCGGCACTGGTAACGACCTCTGTGCCAAATTGCAAAATGCCGCCTTTTCTGGGATCCTTTTTAATTACCTGGACCCTTTGACCGGCAATTTCCAATTCCCAGTCTTTCGCCTCTGCATCAATATAAAACTTCCTCAATGCATTTACCCGGTCAGCAGGTGATTGCTTAATCTGCTGAATCAGGTATTTCAAAAGTGCAAAATTAGTCAGCCCGACTTTAATCATCGGCCATAAATTGCTCCATTTAATAGAAAGCGGCAGATCCCAATAAGAGCCATTTTTCAGAAACTTAGAGGAAAAGCCTGCAAACGGTCCAAAGAGTAAGGCTCTTTCACCGCCAATCATCCTGGTATCCAGATGCGGGTCACTCATAGGCGGCGCACCGACTGCCGGCTTACCATATACTTTGGCCCGATGTTGTTTAATGATATCCGGATTGGTACACCTCAGCCACTGGCCGCTGGCAGGGAATCCTCCAAATCCCTTTCCTTCAGGAATTTTTGATTTTTCCAGTAAAGGAAGTGCTCCGCCACCAGCACCAATAAACACAAATTTGGCGGTTGCCTTTTTTATCTCACCAGATTTAAGATCTTTTATTTTCAACTGCCAGGTACCGTCTGATTTCTTCTTGAGGTTCTTTACTTCCTGTCCGGTAAATACCTGCACACCTGCTGTATGCTTCAGATAACCGATCATTTGCCTTGCCAGTGCACCGAAATTGACGTCTGTTCCGATATCCATCTTTGTGGCAGCAACAGGCTGCTGCGGGTCTCTATGCTGCATGATAAGCGGAATCCACTGATTAAGTTTTTGCTGATCATCGGAGAACTGCATATCTTTAAACAGGTTATAGGTTTGCAGTTTGTCATACCTTTTTTTTAAGAAACGTACATTATCAGTTCCCCAGACAAAACTCATGTGCGGGATGGGAGAAATAAAATCTTTAGGATCTTGCAACAATTTAGACTCGGACAGATACGCCCAGTATTGCTTAGAGAGTTCAAACTGTTCCGCTACCCTTAATGCTTTTGTTGCGTCAATAGTTCCATCTGGCAGTTCAGGCGTATAATTAAGCTCACAAAGAGCGGAATGGCCGGTTCCGGCATTATTCCATGCATCAGAGCTTTCTTGTGCGATCTTATCTAAGCGTTCATAAATTTCAATCGTTGCATTAGGCATTAGCTGATTTAGCATCGATCCTAAAGTGGCACTCATAATGCCTGCGCCGATTAATATAATATCCGGATTACTATTACTATTCATTATAAAATTTTTCTATATTATCGCAGGATGTGTACAAATTTACAATCGAAATAGCACCTACAAAAAATAAATAAAAAAATTGGCGGAATTCTATCTTAATGATCTAAAATTCAGGTTGGATTAACAAAATATTAATCAAACGTTTGTTTAGTAGCCTTGTTTTTTTTACCTTTATGAAAGTAATCATATTCCATTAAGTGGCACGCATCCCCCTTACTGGACAGGTGGGTGCAACCTATTAAGAAGATTGTGTATGGAAACTCTGCATAAACCTGTTTTTCAGCGGGCACCCAAAGATGACATTTTCAGGGCGATAACAGCTCAGGTACAGGAGCTGGTAAAACAAAGGCCTGAAAGAGGCCGTCGCGGTGTATTTAAAGCCTTTCTTTTTCTAGCCATTTACATCATCAGCTATTTGCTTATTTTGTTTTTGGGCGATCAGACCTGGGCATTATTTCTTTTTTATGCCTTATGCGGACTCAGTATGTTTCTGGTGTTTTTAAACGGATTCCATGACGCCGCCCATAATGCGCTTTTTAAAACGACAAGAGCGAACCGCAGCTTTTGTTATATATTAGAACTCTTTGGCAGCAATAATTTTATCTGGCGCAAACGCCATTTGCTTCTGCATCATCCCTACCCCAATATCGCCCACTGGGATATAGATGTGAAACAAAGCGATCTGGCGCGGATCTCTTCTTCGGCCAGATGGTTACCGGTTCATAAATATCAGCATATTTATATGTGGCTTTTGTACCCAATGTATACGCTTAACTGGCTATATCTGCGGGACTTTAAAGATTTTTTTGGCAGAAAGGACAACTATCTCAAAAGAGTCGTAAAGATTCCGCGTATTGAATACTTTAAGCTGTTTTTTTTCAAGCTTTTCAATATCGGCCTTACCATTATATTACCCGCCGCAATTTTGGATCAACCCCTGGCCAGGATATTGCTGGCCTGGCTGGTCATGCATGTTGTCGCCAGCAGTTTTGGTGCCATTGCATTACTATCCACTCATGTAGATGAGGATGCCGTATTTCCGGAACCGGACGCTGATGGTCATATTCATAATACCTGGTTTGGGCATCAGCTGTCTGTCACAAAAGACTTCAGCACCGATAGTAAGGTGATCAACTATCTTTACGGTGGTTTTAGCCTTCATGTAGCCCATCATTTATTCCCGGGCTTGTCTCATAGTTACTATCCGGCCATTACCAGAATCATTCGCAAATATGCGAAGGCCAATAACCTCCCATATACGAATTACCCCTTTTATAACGCTATCCGGTCACATTACCGCTTATTAAAGAATAACGGGCAGCAAAACAATCTGTTTAAGGTTGGTGAAATATAAAATCCGTGGTGATAATACCTTTCGCTTTTGAACTGTCACAAGAACCTTATTGTAACAATCTATTGATTATCTTTACTTGGTTAATAAGAGAAAGACGGGTCGGATAAACTCAGCTGATTTTTAAAAATTCGGCTCTTTAATGCCTGTCAGGCTCGTTTTATCAATACAGTACGACTGTCTAAAAAGATATTTCTAAAAGAGGACCTTTGTGGAACCATTAATTACACATATCGGCCAGCAGTTATCTTTATCGGCGCAGGAGGCCAAAACGATTATGGCGCATTTTACCCGCAAAGAGATACCCAAAAAAACATTCTTACTAAAGGAAGGTGCGCATTGTAATGAACTTTTCTTCGTGGAAAAGGGTTGCCTGAGACTCTTTTTTATCGATGACAAAGGCAGGGAGCAGATCACCCATTTTGCCATTGAAAACTGGTGGCTCACAGACTATTTAGCCTTTGATAGTGAAGGTATCGCTGTTTATCATATTCAGACGGTCGAAGACAGTGTCGTGCTTCAGATTGACCGAAAAAAACTGGAAGCCCTGACCGGTGCCGTTCCCCTTATGGACCGCTATTTCAGGCTGAACCTTCAAAGAGCTTTTGGAGCAGCCCAGCGACGGATCATGATGATGTACGAAAAGTCCAAAGAAGCCTACTTTTTTGAGTTTGTTGAAAAACACCCGGCGTTCGTCCAACGGGTACCGCAATACATGTTGGCTTCTTTTTTAGGATTTACACCGGAATACCTCAGTGAACTCCGAAAAAGGTATAAACAGTCATAAATTTTCTATTCTTAAACCAGTTTAAGCAGCCTCTTGTTTGTGCTGCTTAATTTTACAATCATAAAAAACAAATAGCTATGCAAAAAAGAATTAATATTCTAAAAGAAGTCCCTGACGCCTATGCAGCACAGTCTGCACTGCAGCAATACCTTTCAAAAACGTCATTGACCGCAATAGAAAAAGGCCTCATTGAAATCCGCGCTTCACAGATCAACGGTTGCGCGTATTGCATCAATATGCATACGGCTGAGGCGCGCAAACACGGGGAGACAGAACAGCGGATCTACCTGTTGAATGCCTGGAGAGAAGCGGATCTTTATACGGACGAAGAACGTGCTATACTGGCGCTCACTGAAGAAATGACGCTCATTTCTAAAGGTGGCGTCAGTGACGCGACCTATGCCGAAGCGGAAAAGCTGCTGGGACAGCATAAGTTGGCGGAAGTTATGATGGCGGTTGTTACAATTAATGGCTGGAACCGTATCGCGATCAGTACCCAGCTGCCGGTGAAAAAGGCGTAAGATCTCTCATACAGACAGGTGGCTGGCGGATAAAGGGGTTAACCCCTTATCCGCCAGCCACCTGTTTTTTTCTTTATCAGGTAAGATGAGGTCTTTAACTGCTGCCGGTCTTTTCCTTTAAGACAGCTGAAATGCGTTTGCTGAGCACAAACATGATCAGGCCCGCCACAGCGGCAGCGATAACCAGAATCAGGAAGTAGTTCTGTTTGTGGGTAAAGCTATCCCAGAAAGTCGCCATGAGGCCCGCCAGCTTGCCGGCGATGGCATTGACGATAAACCAGGCGCCCATCATAAGGGCTGTTATCCGGGGCGGAGAAAGTTTGGAGACCAGCGACAGCCCGATCGGGCTGACCAGCAGCTCCCCGATCGTGAATATCGCATAAGTGGCCACGATCCAGTAGGCCTCTGTTTTATTATGGAAGACATCGGTTGTCGTAATCGCAATGTACATGACCAGAGAAGATAGCCCGGCAAACCAGATACCGAGGCCTACCTTATTAGGTGTACTCGGCTCTTTCTTTTTTCTGGCCAGCCTGCCGAAGAGCCATACCAGTATGGGTGTAAACAGTACAATAAAGAACGGATTGATCGACTGGAATATTTCCGTAGATAACAAATTAAGATGACCATTCTGCGGCCAGTCTTTGCGGGGCAGGTTATTGAAATAAGTATCGGGGCCCTGGGCCTTTATCAGCTTGCCGTCTGGTCCCTGGGAGGACCTGAAGTATTCATCATATTTAATAACTTCATGTGGCTCAGTTGTAACCGGTTCCAGAAAGCCAAAAGGCTTGGTTACCTTCTCTAAACTGGCAGGCATCTCGCGGTTCGTGTATTGATCTGCCCAGATCGTCAGGCCCGTACTATTCTGATTATAAATGACCCAAAATACAATGGATACCAGAAAGAAAGAGAACAATGCGCCCAATCCTCTTTTATCTTCCCTGCTTGCCTTGATAAATAACCCTACATAAAAAATAATGATCGGAATGCAGGCAAACATAAACGCATCGTTAGATGTTGTGCCAAATATGGTATGACCGATCAACGACTGTATGTTCCAGCCGATCGCACCGGCGATCGCCGCCGGTAAGAAGACGTATCCCAGTATCTTTTTCATCGGCATATCTTCTTTTTGTACCGGCTTTTTAACATCGCCTTCGGCGACGGACTTATAACCAATAATAAACCAGACAAGGGCGATGGTCATACCCACACCGGCCGCCATAAAAGCATACCCCCACCCGTAGTGGTTACGCATATAAGCTGCCACAAAATTGCAGACAAAAGCACCGATATTGATGCCCATATAAAAGATGTTATAGGCATTGTCTTTTCTGGCTTTAAGCTCTTCTTTACTATAGATATTGCCCAGCAGGGTACTGATATTGGGTTTAAAGAACCCGTTTCCGGTTACCAGTAGTAATAAGGCGATATACATTGGCGTTTTCCCCGGTATTGCCAGGGCAAAATAACCGGCGGCAAGCAGCGCCCCGCCCACAATGATCGCTCTTCGGTAGCCCAGGTATCTGTCCGCAATCAATCCTCCGATAAACGGGGTGAGATAAGCCATTGCGATATAGGAGCCTACCAGGTCAGTTGCCATTTTTAAATTAAATCCAGCACCTCCATTACTGATCGGATCTTTCAGGTATAATAAAAATATGCCTACCATCAGATAATAACCAAAACGCTCCCACATTTCCGTTCCAAATAATATCCATAAGCCTTTATGGTGTTTTAGTTTTGCCGGTTGTACAGTTGTCATAATACGCTTTTATGATAATGAATGTTTGTTAGTTATCGGCCATAAAAATAGCCTATTTACATTAGCCGTGGCCAAAATACAGAAGAAAATCCGTGTTTGGCAGTTTTAAGGTCAATAAATTTTGTTTAAAAGCTCATCTCGTGGGATTGTGTAGGACCTTTAACGTTAATTTTCGGAACTTTATACCAAATTTGTACATCATGGAAGAAGATATTATTGTCAATAAAGTCGCCGACAGCGGGATTATAACGATCGATTTGGAAGACTTTTATCCGCAAGAACAAATCATAGGTATTGATATAAATCAGTGGCTTTTTATGGACATGCTGCTCAAAGAAAAAGCGTTCCGGCAGTCTATGAAAGAAAATGACTGGACGATCTACCAGGGGAGGCTCGTAGCGGTCTATTGCTCTTCAGATGCGATCATTCCCAGATGGGCATATATGCTTCTGGCTACTTATCTGAGTCCTGTAGCCGCAGATATATTTATAGGCACCCCGGAGCAAATGGCCATGCACCTGATTGAAAACAAAATCCTCGCACTGGATCTAAGTCAGTACCGCGATAAACGCATTATTCTTAAGGGATGTGGAAAAAAAGAGGTCAGTGCCGCCGTTTACTTCGCTATGACCAAACGACTCCTCCCCTGCGTTCAAAGTGTCATGTATGGAGAGGCCTGTAGCAGTGTGCCTGTATATAAACGAAAAGCCAGATAAAGCGACGTGAACGGCTGAAGCTCCCCTTTGCAGGGCTAGGGAACTTGCCTTTTTTCCGGACAGCCTTGCAAAACAAAACTGGTGTTTAGCCGGAAGATTCGCCAACGGGCCAGACACCAGTTTTGTTTTATGGGTTTTGAGAGGCTGCTTAGGCCTAAAAGTATAGATAATTGAGTATAATTTGTGGGAACGTCCCTAATATAATAATGATCAGTGCCAGTACAACCGCCATAATCTTAAAGCCCTTGGTAACAGGGTATTTTAACTCTACCGACCCTTCTTTAAAATACATAGACCAGATCACGCGGAAATAGTAAAATACGCTGATGACAGCAAAGACAACCCCGACGATGGCCACCCAAATATACCCGCCTGTCTGAATGACGGCCATCAGCATATAGTATTTCGCGAAGAAACCGATGCTAAGGGGAATACCCGATAAAGAAAGCAAAAAGATGGCATTGGCAAAGGCAAGGGTCGGATGGGATTTAGCCATTCCGTTATAACCTGCCAGCGTATAGTCTTTCATTTTAGCCAGAATACCGAACAGACCGATGGTAGCAACGCTATAGGCCACTACATATAGCAACAAACCCTCTTTGGCTGTGTCATTTAAACTGAGTAATGCAAAGAGCATGAAGCCCGCCTGGGCGATAGAAGAATAAGCGAGCATCCGTTTAACACTTTGCTGAAAGATCGCGGTAATATTACCAAAAAGCAAGGTAGCTACGATAATAACGGAGAAAAGCATTTTCCAGTCAACACCGATAACAGCGTTCTGAAGGATACTTGTTTCTTCTTCTCTGATCGCAAAAAGCCGGATAAAAGCAATAAATGCGCCTGCCTTAACGATCGTTGCCATAAAAGAAGAAAAGACACTGGGAGATCCATCGTAGATATCCGGTGCCCAAAAGTGAAACGGCGCCGCAGACACTTTAAAACACATTCCGGTCAGAATCAGCAGCATGCCGGCAACATCCAGAAAAGACATGGGCTGATTAACCGCGCCCGCGATGGCTGCATTCACTTCGTGATGATGCGTCAAAGCAAAATCACCGGTCCCGCCGTAAACAAGCGCGATACCCATGAGCAATATCCCGGTAGAGAAGGACCCCATCAGAAAATACTTCAGGGACGCTTCATTACTTTTGAGGTTTTCCTTTCTGGCACCCGTCAGGATATACAGCGGTATGGACATGATCTCAATGCCAATGAAAAGCATCAGCAGATTATTGTAGGCAGACAGAATAAATATCCCGCACAGCACGAAGAAGATCAACGCAAAGTACTCTCCGATATAATGGCCTACCCGCTCGATTTCACGCTGTGAGAAAGCACAGAAAAGAAAAGTACACGCGATCGCAAGTGTATTAAAATAGAGGCCAAAGCGGTCAAACTTCAGCATATCATATAATGGTATATTCAACCAGGCATGACTGTAAGTCTCGCAAATATTGGCCAGCAACAAGATAATAAGCCCGACCAGTGCAATACCTTTATAGGCCTTTGTATTTTTCACAAAAGCACTGCTAAGCATCATCACTATACCTAATATTGCTGACAGTATGATTGCGTTCATAGTTCTAACTAATTTTATATTCAGAGGGCAACTAAAACCTCGCCCTTATTTACATTCTTTAATTAACGAATCTCTTTTTAAACCTCTTTATTACTTAATGCTCATTACCGCATGTACGGTATCTTTGGTCAAATCCAGCAGTGGCGCCGGATATACACCTAATATAATAATCACGATCGCGATTACAACCAGTGCATACTGTGTGTTTTTAGGCGCTTCTACTGCATTTTCGGTAAACGCAGACACCTCGCCATAAAACATTTTCTGCATGGCCCATAAGGTATAAATCGCCACCAGGATAATACTGATACAGGCAAATGCCCCAGCCCACATATTATAGCGAAATAATCCGTTAAACATCAGAAACTCTCCGATGAAGGAGTTGGTAAGCGGCAAAGAGACATTTGCCAGCGCCATTACCATAAATAAAATTGCCAGCACCGGCGCCTTGGTTGCAAGGCCACCCATCTGGCTGAGTTTACGGGTGCCTGTCTGCTGTTCAATAGCCGTTGCAACGATCCAAAGTCCGAGTACATTAATCCCGTGATTGAACATCTGGATCATTACCCCTTCCAGGCCCACCTGTTGCAGGGAAAATACGGCTGCACACATAAGGCCGATATGCGCGATGGAAGAATAAGCGATCAACCGTTTAAGGTCATCCTGGCGTATGGCGATAAAGGACGCATATAGCAGCCCGATAACGGCAAAGATGATAATGATATGATTAAAGTGCTGCGCTGCCTCAGGGAAGATGGGTAATACATAACGGATGGCCGCGTAAATACCCATTTTAACCATTACCGCGCTTAACACCATCGTACCGGCAGAAGGTGATTGTTCATACGCGTCCGGCTGCCAGGTATGCAAAGGGAAAACCGGCATTTTAATCGCAAAAGCGACAAAGAATAGCCAGAATCCTATATTTTGCTCTGTATTTGTCAGGTGTAAATTATAAAATGCATCGAGGGCAAAACTATGATCCGGCGTTTTAAGATAGAGATAAATAATGCCAATCAATAAAAACAACGAACCTAAAAAGGTATAGATAAAGAATTTAAAGGTAGCCTGGATTCTTTTTTCACCTCCGTATTGAGAACAAAGGAAGTAAACGGGGATCAGGGCTAACTCCCAGAAAAAATAAAACAATAAAACATCTGCCGCAAGAAATACGCCCATCATACCTGCCTGGGTTAACAGCAGCAGCCCAAAGAAATTACCCTTATCACTGTATTTCTCCCTGATCGTAGAGGATAAGATCAGAGGTAACGCCACAGCGTTGAGCAAACAAAGCATTTTAGCCATCCCGTCCATGGACAAAGAGAAATTACTGCCAATTTGAGGCAGCCATGACTGCTCCAGCGTTACAGTTCCTTTTGCGGTCATGACCAGTACCAAAGCTGCCAGGAATGTCAAAAGGGATGCCCCCAGGGCCAGTGTCCGGGCAGCGTTCCCCTTTTTGACAAAAAAGGAAAGGATACCTGCGACAACCGGAATTAAAATGAGTAAAACTATCATATCTGTATTGTAATCTCTTTACAAATGTTTTTAATCGATCCTTTTTCTCTTTAAACGCTTATTTAAAAACCCAATGAATAAATTCTAAAATATAGGCCTGATTCCAGAACACTACAAATAATACAACCAGTGATAAGACCATCATCAGGATATAGCCACCGACCTGACCGCTCTGGACCAGGCGGATCTGCCTGGAAGTGTATTGAACGAATCTTCCAGTGCCATTGACGATACCGTCAATGAGTCTTTTATCAATAATATTTTTAAGAAATCCGCTGAATTTCAAAAGAGGGTTTGCAATGACAGCGTCATAGATCTCATCCACATACCATTTATTGGCCAGCACTTTCCCGATTCCTGTTTGTTCACTTGCATCCAGTTCATAACGGCTGAATTTGTTCCAGGCCCAGACAATCATCAGGATAACCAGGATCGTTGTAATACCCATCAGCATCCACTCGGTGCTGTGTGAAAGATGCTCCGCATGCGCTGGCAGGTCACTGAATACCGGTGCTAAGAAATGTTCCAGCATATGTGCATCCGGCGCAAACAGGGCAGGAATCCCAACAAAGCCAGCCACTACGGCCAGTATGGCCAGTATGGATAACGGTATGGTCATGGCCTTCGGGCTTTCGTGCAAATGATGTTCCTGCTCCTTCGTTCCCCTGAACTTACCCAGGAAGGTCATCGCATAGATCCTGAACATGTAAAACGCAGTGAATAGTGCACCCAGCACGCCAAAATAATAAAGAACAGGACTGCTTGCATAAGCTGCCGCCAGTATCTCATCTTTGGAAAAGAACCCTGAAAAAGGCGGCACACCGGCAATAGCCAGACAGGCCAATAAGAAAGTGATATGCGTAACCGGCATGAATTTTTTCAGTCCGCCCATATAACGGCTATCCTGCTGCCCGCCCATGGCGTGAATCACAGAGCCTGCGCCAAGAAATAATAAGGCTTTAAAGAAAGCATGGGTCATTACGTGAAAGACAGCGCCGCCGTACGCACCCACGCCCAGGCCCAGAAACATATAACCCAGCTGGCTAACCGTAGAATAAGCCAGTACCTTTTTAATATCATTCTGCTTTAATGCAATAGAGGCGGCAAATACCGCAGTCGCCACCCCGATAATGGCAATGATCTGATTGGTAAATGGTGCCAGTGAGTATAACAGGTGACTCCTGGCGATCATATAGATACCGGCCGTTACCATGGTTGCCGCATGGATCAGCGCCGACACCGGCGTCGGTCCGGCCATCGCATCTGGCAGCCAGGTGTATAATGGAATCTGTGCACTTTTCCCGGTAGCACCTACGAATAGTAATAAAGTAATGGCTGTGATATCTGCAGTGGAGAATTTTGCCAGCATCGCCGGTGTAAACAATTCACTGTAAGTCAGGGTCCCTGCCTTAGCCAGTATCCAGAACAGCGCGATCAGAAAACCAAGGTCGCCGATTCTGTTCATTACAAAGGCTTTTCTGGCAGCATAGTTGAATGCATTGTTTTTAAACCAATAGCCGATCAGCAGGTAAGAACACAATCCAACACCTTCCCAACCGATAAACATGATCAGAAAGTTAGCTCCCATGACCAAAAGCAGCATGGAGAAGACAAACAGGTTCAGATAAGCGAAATAGCGGGCAAAATGCGGACTGGTTTCATCGTGCATATAGGCACTGGAATACAGATGAATTAAAAATCCCACTCCCGTAATAATCAGTAAGAACAGTGAAGTCAGCTGATCTACCTGAAAAGCAAACGGGATTTTAAAATCAGCTACATGAATAAAATCAAAATAAGTCCGGGTGCCTGCTCCGCCAGCTTTGACATCAAAGAACAACACCAGGCTAACGATAAATGAAGCCAAAAGTACCCCACAGCCTACCAGGGTAACAGCCTGCTTGCTCAGCTGTTTACGGAAAAGCCCGTTGATTAAAAAACCAACCAAGGGAAATAATGGTACTAAATATGCTAAATTCATAATGATTATTAATCAGTTCTAAATAGTAATATGCTTATGACGCTTTGTTTATTAAATGCGCTTTTAATTTTTTAACCTATTGAGGAAGTCTACATCTACGGAATGCGTATTTCTGTAAAGCATCACGATAATGGCCAGGCCCACACTTACTTCGGCGGCGGCAACCACCATCACAAAAAATACGAACAGCTGTCCATCGATTCCCGCAAGGGGCATACCGGCAGTGGCGACATGTGTTTTAGAAAACGCCACTAAAAGCAGGTTGGCCGCATTCAGCATGAGTTCAATACACATAAAAACAATAATTGCATTGCGGCGGATTAACACCCCGACAACGCCTATACTAAATAAAGTGACTGCCAGTGCGATATAATATTGAATAGGCATAGACTAAAATTGTAATTCTTTTTATTATTTAAACGGTCTGCTATCAACTGATAACTGACAAGTATACTAGTTTTTCTTACCAATTACCACGGCGCCTACCATTGCACTCAGAAACAAAACACTACACAGTTCAAAAGGCAGCGCATACTGCGTAAAGAGCACGTGACCTAAATTCTTGATCAAACCAATGTCGCCGGTATTGATCGTAGCCATCCTGGGATGGCTCCTGGTCTGTTCTGCAAAGGTCCGAACGACAGAAATCAGAATCCACAGTAACATTCCGCCGGAGATTACCCCCGCCAGCTTCATCCAGAGGTTCTTTTTGAGTTCTGTGCGTGTATTAAGATTCATCAGCATAATCACAAACAGGAACAACACCATGATGGCTCCCGCATATACGATAATATTGACGATGGCCAGAAATTGAGCATTGAGCATAATGTAATGCCCGGAAATTGCAAAGAAAGTTGCAATCAGCCAAAGTACACTATGTACCGGATTTTTGCTGACCAGTACCATAATGGCACTAAAAAGTGTCAGTGCACATAATATCCAAAAAACAATAGCGGTTATTCCCATCTTAATAAATTCAGAATTTCAAATGATTGATCCGTACTCCTGCACGCTGGTTAAAAATGATCTATGTCCTATTTATGACCCAGTTTATTTCAATGCTACTTCTTTAATTTCTCAAATGCTTCGGCCGTGGTTTCCACATTTCGGCCCAGTGCCGCCTGATAAGCTTCCGGTTCTGTATTCGGATTCGGAATAAGCAGATCGGGCTTACCATAAATAAATTTTTTACGGGCAAAATCAGAAGGCGTAAAGGTCTCAGAAAGATAGATCGCATCCTTAGGGCAGGCCTCCTCACACAATCCACAAAATATACAACGCAGCATATTGATCTCATATTTAGCTGCATACTTCTCTTCCCTGTAAAGGGATTCCTCACCCGGCAGCCTTTCGGCAGCTTCCATAGTAATCGCCTCAGCCGGACAGGCGACAGCGCAAAGCCCGCAGGCCGTACAGCGTTCTCTTCCTTCTTCATCTCGGTTAAGTACGTGAAGTCCCCGGAACACCGGGCTGAAAGGTCTTTTCTGTTCCGGAAAGGATACGGTGGCCTTTTTCTTAAAAAAGTGCTTTAAAGTAATGGCCATACCCCTGGCAATTTCCGGGATATAGATCTTCTCCGCAAAAGTCATCGGGCTTCGGTTAACGTCTGCCTTTCTATTGGTTAAAGACTGCATATCTTCTTTTTCTGTTTCTGTTTTGCCTGTACTTTATCATACGTTACAGGCCTAATTTCTTTTAACTCTTTTCTTCATCTTCACGCGTTCAGGCGTTACATACCGGCTAATGATTCAACCACAGTATAACAACGGCGGTCAGGATCATATTAGCCAGGGCCAGTGGCAAAAGCTTCTTCCATCCGAGTTCCATGAGCTGGTCATACCGAAATCTCGGGATTGTCCAGCGAACCCACATAAAGATGAAGATAAAGATCACGATCTTCACCATGAGTGCGACGATACCAACCAAAGCTGCCACATTGGGAGACAGCAGGCTTTCATTTAAGAAAGGCACATCATAGCCCCCGAAATAAAGGGTTGCCATAACAGCACTGGCCACAAACATGTTGACATATTCCGCAAAGAGGTAAAACCCCAGTTTCATGGATGAGTATTCCTGATGATACCCCATGTTAAGTTCATTTTCTGCTTCCGAAAGGTCAAATGGTGTACGGTTACATTCTGCAAATATGCATACGATGAAAATCAAAAATCCTAAGGGTTGATAGGCAATATTCCACAGGTGCCCCGGCGCCATCTGCTGTTCCACGATATCTTTAAGGCTCAGTGAACCGGTCAGCATCAGCAGCGATATCAGGGCAATGCCCATTGCGAGTTCATAGCTGATCGCCTGAGACGCGCCTCTTAATGCTGCCAGAAGAGAAAATTTATTGTTGGAAGCCCAGCCTCCGATCATAATTCCGTAAACGCCGATACTGACGGCACCAAAAATATACAGGATCCCGATATTCACATCAGCAACCTGCAGGGGAATGGTTCTGCCGGCGATTTCCAGGTGACTGGACCAGGGAATCACGGCGCTGGTGATCAGTGCAGCCGTCATGGCCATACCCGGTCCCAGAATGAACAGCCATTTATTAGCAGCGTTGGGAATAATTTCTTCTTTAAAGATCAGCTTCGCACCATCGGCAAAGGGCTGCAGCAAGCCAAAAGGACCGGCCCGGTTGGGACCGATACGGTCTTGCATAAAGCCCGCCACCTTTCTTTCCGCCCAGGTAGAATAAAGGGCAATTCCCAGTGAGCCAAAAATGACGACTGCGATGAGTACCAATTTCTCAATGACGACCGTCCAGTCAAAAGCTAATAATGTCATGCCTTATAGGATTTACTATTTTTTTTCCTCGTTTTGCTTAAAATCTGTTGAATGTGCCGGCCCTTCGATCAGGCTCAGGTCCCGGTTGGGCTGGTTGACTTCACTCACGTCATGGATATCCAAAAAGAGTCTTGGCTCCTTACCGATCACTTCGTCGATTGTCTCTTTAGGCTTCACCAATCCAATATATTTATTCTGACTGATGACCGAATGGCGGTCGATGACTCTTGGTCCTTCGATAACCCAGTCACTGGTTTTCTTTTTATCAAAGCGGCATTCATTGCAAATCCACTCCTCAACCTCACCCCACTGGTCCTTACGAGCCGTCACCCTGAATACTTCGTCTCCCCTGTTCCAGAGCGTGACCTTACCACTGCAGGTAGGACAATCCCTATGCGCATTCAGCGGCTTTAAGAACCAGACCCTGTTTTTAAACCTGAAAGTCTTATCCGTTAAAGCACCTACCGGACATACGTCAATAACATTCCCGATAAATTCCTTATCCAGGCTCTTTTCCAGATAATCTGAGATCTCGGCTTTTTCCCCACGGTCCAGTACGCCATGTTCGCGCTTGCCGGTCAGTTGATCGGCGACCATTACACAGCGGTAACAAAGAATGCAGCGCGTCATATGCAGCTGGATTTTATCGCCCAGCGTATGCTTTTCGAAAGTACGGCGCTGGAACTCATAACGCGTTCCGGCATTCCCATGATTATAGGACAGATCCTGCAAGTGGCATTCCCCTGCCTGATCACAGATGGGGCAATCCAAAGGATGATTGATCAATAGAAATTCTACCACGCCTTTACGGGCATCTACCACACGTTCAGAAGTCAGATTTTTGACTTCCATTCCATCCATTACCGTTGTACGGCAACTGGCGACCAGCTTAGGCATCGGCCTGGGGTCCTTGTCAGAACCCTTACTCACTTCTACCAGACAGGTACGGCATTTACCGCCGCTGCCTTCTAATTTAGAATAATAGCACATTGCAGGCGGTGCAACTTCAGGGCCTGCCTGCCGTGCCGCCTGTAATATGGTCGTTCCTGCCGGTACTTCTACCGTCACATTATCTATGGTTACCTTAAATAGCGGTTGTTCTGCCATCACAATTTAATTTTCCCCGGGATGCGTTATGCTCTCAGGATGAATGAACCTTATTGTACTCCCTTTAAGAAGCCACCGAAACCTCTCTGGGATCTGCATAATGGGCCAGTCCGTAATTACGCTCCCCGGCCTCATCGGGATGCAGGACATGCCATTCAAACTCATCGCGGAAATGGCGAATCGCCGCGGCAACCGGCCAGGCCGCTGCGTCACCGAGCGGGCAAATCGTATTACCCTCTATCCTGCGTTGTACATCCCAGAGCAGATCGATGTCTTCCATCTTCCCCTTTCCGTACTCAATATTTTTCAAAATACGCCACATCCAGCCCGTGCCTTCCCTACAAGGGCTACACTGACCGCAGCTTTCATGCATATAAAAATGTGCAAGTGTCATGGTATGTTTTACCACACACTGATCTTCATCCAGCACAATGAACCCACCGGAACCGAGCATGGTGCCAGTCTGGAATCCTCCGTCAGAGAGACTTTCATAATTCATGTACCGTGTCTCGCCCTTAGCTGTTTTCAACAGCAGGTTAGCAGGTACAATAGGAACAGAAGACCCGCCCGGAATACAGGCTTTTAGCTTTTTGCCATTAGGAATACCGCCACACCACTCATCACTATAAATAAAGTCTTCGACGGAAAGATCAAACGGGATCTCATATACACCTGGCTTATTAATGTTGCCACAGGCGGAGATCAGTTTAGTACCCGTTGATTTACCCACCCCAATATTACCATACGCCTCACCGCCCATATTAATAATAGGGACAATGGCCGCAAGTGTTTCAACGTTATTGACCACCGTCGGACGCATCCACACGCCCTGAACGGCAGGAAATGGAGGTTTGATACGCGGATTACCGCGTTTACCTTCCAGGCTTTCAATCAGCGCCGTTTCTTCTCCGCAGATATAGGCACCTGCGCCCCGGTGTACATATATTTCAAGGTCAAAACCAGTTCCAAGGATATTCTTACCTAAAAATCCATTGTTCTTGGCCTCCTGGATCGCCTGTTCGAGGATATCCGGGATCCACGCATATTCCCCGCGGATATAGATATATGTCGCATGAGAGCCAAGCGCAAAGCTGGAAACAATCAATCCTTCAATCAATAAATGGGGTAGAAACTCCATCAGATACCGGTCTTTAAAAGTACCCGGCTCAGATTCATCTGCATTACAGACCAGATGTCTGGGTACTCCTTCCGGTTTAGCCAAAAAGCTCCATTTTAACCCCGTTGGAAATCCGGCGCCACCTCTTCCGCGAAGGCCACTTTTTTTGACCTCTTCCACGATCTCATCGGGCGTCATCTTTAAGGCTTTCTCCACACTTCTGTATCCACCGTGTTTGCGATAGGTATCGAAGTAACGGATGCCTTCAATATGTGCGTTTTCTAATAATAGTTTCATTATCTGTATAATCTAAATAATCTAAATATCTATAAGTAAAAGCCTCTGCGGCGGTTATCTGCCCACTGGCAACTAACTTAAAAATGCAGTGTCTTTTGCTTGTCAACATCCGAATTATAATTTGTCTGCTTCTGCCGGCGGCTGATCCTGACTGGTATAATCATAGTTCAGCATCCATCTTACGCCAAATTTATCGGTAACCATACCGAATTTAGCGCCCCAAAAAGTCTTCTCCAGTGCCATGGTCACCTGTCCGTCTGCTGCCAGCCGGCTAAATACCTGGTCGATCTCGTCTTCACTGGTAAAATTCAGCGCTAATTGTACCTGATCTCCAGAACTTACTTTTGTCGTCGCATCCGGCGTGTCACTGACCATTAATTGCAGGTCTCCCGACTGAAAGGCCGCATGCATGACCTTATCTTTCCATGCCTCCGGCATATTATCTGCCAGCTGTGAGTCCTTAAAGGTCTGGTTGTAAAGAACTGTTCCTCCCAGCGCCGTTGTATAAAAAGCCAGGGCTTCTGCTGCGTTACCTTCGAAGGTCAGATATGGGGTAATTCCTTCCATCTTACGATTGATTAATTCAGTTTCATAGTACCCGCCTTACACTCCTCAATGATCTGATCCACTTTCTCACGGGTCAGATGCTCTTTATAAAATTTGCCCAGTTGCATCATAGGTGCATACCCGCAGGCGCCCAGACACTCAGCAGGCTTTAAAGTAAACAGGCCGTCCGCTGTGGTCTCCCCGGGTTTAATCCCTAATTTTCCCTCGATATATTTAATAATGTCATCGCTGCCATTCAACATGCAGGGACCGGTCTTACACACTTCAAATACATATTTTCCGACCGGTTTTGTATTGAACATGGTATAAAATGTCGCCACTTCATATACTTCAATGGGTTTGATCTCCAGTAATCCGGCGACATAATCCATGACCGGTATATCCAGCCATCCGCCAAAATGATCCTGTGCTAAATGCAGCAGGGGAATAAGGGCGCTTTTTTGCTTTCCTTCCGGGTAGCGGTTGATAATTTCCTTTACCTTATTTAATGCTTCTTCTGAAAATCGGACTTCTGTTGCTTCCATTGAATTTGAGTCATTCTTAATTTTAAAATATACTTCGGATTAAATACCTCCCCATCCTAGGCATCCATTTCGCCGGCGATCAGGTTCAGGCTGCTCATCACAATAATCGCATCACTGATCATAGCTCCCTTGGTCATTTCTGAATAAGCCTGATAATAGATGAAACATGGCCTTCTGAAATGCAGGCGGTAAGGCGTACGACCTCCGTCACTGATCAGATAGAAGCCCAGTTCACCATTGCCGCCCTCTACACTGTGGTAGACTTCGCCTTTAGGAATTTCTGTTTCTCCCATCACGATCTTAAAGTGATAGATCAGCGCTTCCATTTTAGTATATACATCGGCTTTCTCAGGCAGATAGAAATCCGGCGCGTCTGCGTGGAAGATGTCCGCTTCTGCACCTTTAAACTGCTGAATCTTTTCGTAAGCCTGATTAATGATCTTTAAGGATTCCCACATTTCACCATTACGTACCAGATAACGGTCATAACAGTCACCGGTGGTACCGACAGGGATATTAAAATCAAAATCTTCGTAACTGCAATAAGGGGTGTGTACACGAACGTCATAGTCCACACCGGCAGCACGAAGATTAGGTCCGGTAAATCCGTAATTAAGGGCGCGCTCCGCTGAGATCGGCCCCGCGCCGATACATCGGTCCATGACAATACGGTTACGTTGTGTCAGCGCTTCAAACTCTTTAAGGGCTTTAGGATATTCCCTTAGAAACTTCTCCAGTTTGCCCCAGGCAGTACTATTGAAATTGCGTTCAAAGCCTCCGATCCGGCCAATATTGGTTGTCAGCCGGGATCCGCAGATCTCTTCGTAGATCTCATAAATAAGTTCTCTGTATTCCATCAGATACAGAAAGGGTGTAAACCCACCTGCATCTACAATCATAATGGAATTACAGATCAGATGATCGGAAATACGCGCCAGCTCCATTATAATGATACGCAGATAATCAACTCTTTTAGGCGTTTTAATGCCCAGGAGCTTCTCACAGGTCATATGCCAGCCCATATTATTGATAGGACTGCTACAATAGTTTAACCTGTCTGTGAGTGGCGTGATCTGATAGAGCGGCCTTCTTTCCGCAATCTTTTCAAAAGCACGATGGATGTAACCAATGGTCTGTTCTGCAGAGACAATACGCTCTCCGTCTACCTCCAGGATATTTTGAAAGACACCATGGGTGGCAGGATGGGTTGGCCCCAGATTCAGGGTGGTGGTTGTCTTTTCAATCGACCCGTCCGGAAGCTTGATATTGTTACCTTGAACTTGCTCTTCTATTATTGCCATAACATTCGCACTTTCTCTTTATTATAATGGGAAAAGCCCCATATTCGCTAATTAATCCTGGGAGATTAATTTTATTTTGCGACGACTAACGCCTTGGTTCTTTTTCCTTTAACGAATTATTTCTATCACTATTATGCTCATCACTGTGCCGGTTTTTGTTCAGCGCTTTTGAACCCCAATAGATCAATGCTCCGACCGCGGTGATATATAGTACTTTTTCTATGGACTTAACAATCAAAAACAAGATGAGCCATACCACTACAAAACCCCAGATTTTTCGATTATTCCTTTTTTCCACGGGTACGCTCCTTTATTAATAGTCTGTCTGTGTGTTGCGGCTAAATTACGCTGCCGCCTCTGCCGAACATCTCGTCATCTTTATCCGATCTGGATTGATCTTCCAGCGGAAATTCTTTACGCATCGGGAAATAATCCATTTCCTCCACATTCATAATGCGCTTTAGATTGGGATGTCCCTTAAAAATCACTCCATAAAAATCATAGGCTTCCCTTTCCTGCCAGTTGGCGGATTCAAAAAGCGTTGTAGCCGTATTGATTTCAGGATTATTAATATCTATAAAGCACTTGAAACGCAGCCGGACATTGTCTACCAGGTTATGAACATGATATACAATGGCAAGTTCCCTGCCTTTATCTTCCGGATAATGCACAACTGTCAGATCGGTTAAAAAGCGAAACGCCAGATCCGGTTCATCGTATAGATATTGTAAAAGTTCAATATTTTTATCTGCAGCAATTTCAAAAGTCAGCATTCCGTAAGGCTCCTCAAAGCCCTTAACCGCATCCCCGAATTTGTCCTGGATTTTCTGCTGTATGTTTTCGTTTGTCATTGGTAGATTCTCGTTTGGGTATTCCTTGAGACCCTTATTGAATACCGTAAGTTCCCATCAATTTTTTATAGTGTTCACTATTTCTGCGGCGTAAACTCTCATGGCCGGCCAACTCCTGGATGCGCATAAAGCCATCCAGAATCGCTTCTGGTCTTGGAGGACACCCCGGTACATATACGTCCACAGGAACAACCTGATCAATCCCCTGTAAAACAGAATAAGTATCAAATATACCGCCGGAGGAAGCGCAGGCACCTACAGCCATAACCCACCTAGGTTCAGCCATTTGCATATATACTTGTTTTACAATAGGGGCCATTTTCTTCGCGATGGTACCCATGACCATTAAGAGGTCACACTGACGGGGGGTAAAGGCCATACGTTCTGCTCCGAAACGGGCCAGATCGTAAGTGGCAGCAGCAGTAGCCATAAATTCAATACCGCAGCAGGAAGTAGCAAAAGGCAGAGGCCACAGGGAATTCTTTCTGCCCAAAGCGACAACCTTCTCCAGATTAGTGGCAAAATAACCTTCACCATTCAATCCCTGGGGCATTTCTGCGATAGCTATGTTATCGTTTATATCGGATTGCTTAGGATGAATATTAAATCTAACAGGACGTGCCATTATTTTCTCCTTTTCTAAAAGACGCCGATAGGCGCCTGGTCTTTAATCACAATTGAGCTACAAAAGTAGCATTCTAGAGGCAATATTAATAATTTTAATTAATGATTTACCTAATTTTATAGGTAATGTTTGCAAACACTTGTTAGCTGTGAAGGCAGGTGTGCCGTGCAACCTAAAACAATCAGCGGAACTTTTGGGCAAATAATATGTCCGGTTTTTTATACAATTAAAAAATAAATTTTGTAACTAATTTTTTAGTTGTATATTTGAATTCTTAATGGAGAAGGATCCCTCCGTGCAACATAAAAATTTAAACTAAATGAAGACATTAACGAAATCCGAGGAACAGGTGATGCAGGCGCTATGGAAGGTTGAAAAGGGATTTTTAAAAGATATCATCGATCAGATGCCGGAGCCTAAGCCGCATACCAATACGGTCGCCACCATGCTTAAGATCCTTATCGAGAAGAAGTTTGTTGATTATGAGGTCTTTAGCAGGGCTCACCGGTATTATCCGGTCATCAGTAAAGAAAGTTACTCCAAGGGCTCACTCAGCAAATTTGTTGATAGTTATTTTAGCGGCTCCTATCAGCAGGCGGTTTCCTTCATGGTGAAAGAAAAGGAAATGAGTATTCAGGATCTGGAACTTCTTTTACAGCAACTTAAAAAGAAATAAGGCCAGCCGGTACAAATCAGCCCCTTTTATTCATGCTTAATTAATGTAGTTTATGAACCATCTTATCACCTATCTGTTAAAGGTAATACTCTGTTCAGCCATTTTCTTTGCCTATTACCTGATCGCACTCCGTAATAAGAATTTTCATCCTTATAACCGGTTTTATCTCCTGTCAACGGCCATCATGAGCACTTTATTGCCGCTCCTGCATATTTCCATGTTTGACTTTAGCAGTGATAACGCCCGGATGCTGGCACTCTTTCAGATGCTGGGAAGCGGGCAGCTGCCGGATGTTGTTGTGGGAAATGCCACGGAAGCTATTGACTGGCAAACAGTCGGCATACTGTTTTCATTATCAGTCACGTTCATCTTACTTGTATTAATGGTGTTCAGAATCGTAAGAGTATTTCGTCTTAAAAAGAGATTTCCAAGCAGAACGATCGATAATGTAAACTTTATCAATACCAATATAGAGCAGGCACCGTTTTCGTTCTTAAACAATCTGTTCTGGAGAAAAGACATTGTGCTCGCCGATAAGGTGGGTGAACAGATCTATCGCCATGAAATGGCCCATATCCGCCAAAAGCATTCTCTTGATAAGATCCTTTTTCAGGTATTAAGGGCTGTTTTCTGGATGAACCCGGTTTATTATTACATGCAAAGAGAGCTGCTGCTCATCCATGAGTTCATGGCAGACCAAAAGGCCATCGAAGAAGGGGATGGAGAAGCCTTCGCCAGGATGTTGCTGGCAACGCAGTTCGGGGGGTTCCAGTTTGAACCGGCACATCCCCTCTCTTATTCATCTATTAAAAAAAGATTACACATGATTACCAATAGTCATAAACCAAAATACAGTTATCTCAGACGACTGCTGTTTTTGCCGCTGCTCTTTAGCGTAACATTCGTATTTGCACTCAGGGCACATCAAAAGCAGATGGCGGAACAACAGGCAGATCTGGAAGCCATGGTGGTAGGCGTTCAGATAGAAAAAAACGCGGAAAACACCGGCCACTCAAAACCAAAGGAGGTGCTATTTAAAAGCACTGACTCCACAAAACCCACCATAGTCTCATTCCGTTCCAAAGACACGGCGAACAAACCTTTGATCGTCATCGACGGCAAAAAGCAGGCTTCCGGCCAATCATTAGATGATTTGGATGCCAATGAAATTGAAAGTGTCCATGTGTATAAAGAAAAGTATGCCATCGGCAAGTACGGTGATAAAGGCAAAAACGGCGTGATTGTGGTCACAACCAAAGCATTTGCGGCTAAAACAGGCAAGACCGATATGGGTGCTGTTACTATCGTCGGATATAAAGATGATAATGATACTGCGGGGACAACACATACATTCACAGCTACGGGGGATGCAGCCGTAACGCAAAAGCGTAGCCCAAATGAAATCGTAGTCCAGGGGTATCCGTCTAAAACAGCTGCATTGAAAGGAAAAGCAACCGGTATATCTCTCAAAGGAGCAAACGGCACCCCTTTATATATAATGGATGGGAAAAAAATCACAGCGGAGGAAATGAAAGCCATATCCGCAGGTGATATAGAGTCCATATCAGTTTTAAAGGATAAATCGGGTATAGAAAAATATGGCACTGCCGGGAAAAACGGCGTAGTATTAATTACCTCTAAAGCGGCGGCTAAAACTTCCAGCGTGACCAGTAATATGGCTGAGGCCGACCAGGAGCCATCTTATCCAGGTGGACCCTATGGCTGGAAAAGATATTTAGAGCGGAATTTACAGTCCTCCACACCTGTCAAAAATGGTGCGCCAGTAGGCACTTATACGATCGTTCTTTCTTTTTTAGTCAATCAACAAGGAGAGGTTTCTGAAATTAAAGCCATCCAAAAACCGGAAAAGGATTATGGTACTGCCGCTGAAGCTGTCAGGGTTATCAGGGAGAGCGGCAATTGGATCCCCGCCAAACAAAATGGTAAAGATGTTGTTTTCCGTACAAAACAGAAGATCATTTTTGAGGTTCAAAAATAATTACGGTTGATAAATAGCCCTTATATATTGGATTTACAACTGAGCTACATTTTTTTACCCTGGCCCGTTTCTATAGATTTAAAGAAGCGGGCCTTTATATTTTCCTGATATTCAGGAAAATATAAGCCTTGCACAAGAAGTTCAATATATTATTACCTTTTCAAGTGATGAGATGAATGCCATGGGTTTGGCTTAGTATTTGATTATATCAATTTTGTTGTTAATTTGTAACTGAATAAGACTTTGTTACAAACAGCGTCATCAATCACATCTAAACTAATACATTATGGACAGCAATATTCTGAACCATGCTAAAGAATTACTAAGCGGAAAGTTTACTGACGAAGTTGCCGGCAAGCTCGGGGAAAGCACTGAAGGTATCAAAAAAGCGGTTTCTGCCATTATCCCTACCATCTTTGGCGGAATTGCGCAAAAGGTATCCAATGAGCCTTCTTTTTTGTCTACTGTTGTCAGTGAAGCTAAAAACATTTTTGCAAACCACTCCCTGAGTGACCTCTCTGGTTTTCTTACCGGAGACAATAAAGATCCTGAAGCAACGCAGTCCGGCTCGTTTCTCTACGATATTTTCGGAGGCAAGCTACATGGCATCCTGGAAAAGATCTCCGGTTTCGCCGGCATCAAAAATGAAAATGTCCGCAAAATATTTGATACCGCACAAATTGCTGCTTTAGGCAGTATCGGAAAACATATCGCAGAACAAGGTGATTCCCAACCGGGTATTGCTAATTTCCTGACCGAAAATAAAGCGGCATTTCTGAGTGCCATTCCCGCTTCCCTGGGATTTGGCAGCCTTTTGTCTGGCGTACATGAGGTACAGGCAGCTGCGCCTCACACAGCAGCAGCGCACTCTGATGCACATTATCACCAACAGGAACCTAAAGACCTTTCTAAGGGTAATAACAAGTTCTTTGTCCCAATGATTCTGACCATCATCATTCTCGGCCTTATTATCTGGCTGTTCAGGGGCTGCTGGGGTAATGAAAAAGCGCATGATCATCCATTCAGTAACCAGCAAGATACCACTGCGACTCTGTCGGCTCCGGTGCCTGATGTAAGCACGGGGGCATTAGATACTGTAACCGGTGACTATATTTATAATACAGGAGAGGTGACTTCTATAGATCTTCCCAACGGCACAAAAATCGAAGGTGTCGGAGAAAACAGTACAGAAAATAAACTTTTCCAATTCCTAAATGACGCAAATGCCACCGTGGACAGCGTAGATAAGACAAAAGGATGGATTTCTTTTGACCGCTTATATTTCAAAACATCCAGCAGCGAACTGACCGATGCGTCTAAAAAACAATTAAGCAACATTAGCCTGATTTTAAAGGCTTTCCCGAATGCCGCTATCAAACTGGGTGGATATACAGACAATTCAGGCAGCTCCGATGGCAATTTAAAACTTAGCGGCGACCGCGCTAAAGCTGCTCAGGCTGCACTTGTGGCCGATGGTATTGGTGCTGACAGAGTTGCGGCAGAAGGTTATGGCCAGGAACACCCCATTGCAAGCAACGAAACACCGGAAGGTAAAGCACAAAACAGACGTATAGACCTTCGGGTGACGAAAAAATAAGTATTCTTTTGATTACGGATTGAAAAAGGGGCAGTTAGCCCCTTTTTTCTTACGGTAAATGGCTAAAAAGATTGAATCACCGTAATTTAAATCAGATATATACTGTTTACCGAAGCTTTCACGTCATTTAGCGAAAAGGGCTTTTATAACCTGATAAAGGCGGCTATTTTTGTTGTATAAAATTTCAGCAATGGAAAACGAAGAAAATAAAACCTGGCACCATCCCGATGTGGAAAGGCCCCAGGAGGATAAAGATCGTTATGAGGCGATGTTCCGTTCCAGGGTAAGTCATAATAAGGCTCTTGTCGGTGTCTTTATCGTTATTATAGGTATAGCCCTATTACTAAAACAGATCCCAAGCATAGGAGGCTTCTTGCCCGATTGGTTATTTACCTGGCCTATGATCCTGATCGTAATAGGTGCGTTTATTTTTTTAAAAAACGGGTTTGGAGGGCTGCCTCCTATCATTATAGGCCTGTTTTTCCTTTTAAGGGAAGAAAACCTCTTAAGCGAGCAGATCCGCAATTATGCCATTCCTTTATTAGTAATTATAATCGGATTAATCTTTATCCTCAAACGCAATCATCATCCAAATTTTCGCAGGGCAGGTATGCGCAGGAGATTCAGAAACCGAGACCGGCTTGACCGGGAATGTATGGTAAGTAATTGGGATTATTGCGATAAAAGCAGTGAAGATTACCTGGACGTTAATTCTGTTTTTGGCAGTGCAGAAAAGTCCATGTTTACCAAAGCCTTTAAAGGTGGCAATATTAACTGTGCCTTCGGCGGCGCAAAGATCAATTTGTCTCAGGCAGACCTGGAGGAAAAAGCAGTTCTAAACGTATCGGTGGCATTCGGTGGCGCAGAAATCACGGTTCCTGCCAACTGGCAGGTGCAAAATGACTTGACGGCTATTTTAGGAGGAATTGAAGATAAAAGAAGAATGACCATTGCGGACGATAGTAAAAAGACCTTAGTTCTCAGAGGCGGTATTTTTTGCGGCGGTGTAGAAATAAAAAATTAAACCCGGAGACCTATGCCCATTGATGTCAAAAAGCTCAATATCAAATTAAGTACGCTGATCCTTTTGTTTACGCTAGCGGGCGGGCAGTTTTTATGGTTACATTTTACCTTTCATATTGAGCCGCTTGTAGCAGGCATCGACAGCCTGGGGAGTTACTTCCTCATGTACGGACTGGTTTTGTTTATCCGGTATAGCCCCGTTTTTTATATTCCAAAATATATCAAATATGGCATTATTGAGGTTCCGAGTTTCATCCTCACAATGCTATGGGTTTATTTTAGCAAAAGGGCACTTTTAGAGTTCTTTGATCACGATCAGCTGTATGTGGATTCATGGGATAAGACCATTATCGGCAGGATCATTATCGGCTGGCTTTTACTCAGTATGGCTATTATCTGTCATTTGATACTGGCGGAGCTGAGAAAAGCAGAGGAAGCTGTTAAGCTGCAGCAGCAGGCAGAGGATTTAAGAAAAGAAGCTGAACTCTTTAAGCTAAGGCAGCAACTGCAGCCGCATTTCTTGTTTAACAGCCTGAATTCCATCAATGCACTGATCAACCGCCAGCCTAAGGATGCCCGCAAGATGGTTCAGCAGTTATCGGATTATCTGCGCAACACTTTAAAAAAAGAAGATGACCGCTTTGTACTATTACAGGAAGAACTCAATGATCTGCAGTTATACCTGGCAATCGAGAAGGTCAGATTCGGGCACCGGTTAAAAATAACAGAAGATATCCAGGTACAAAATGAAATGACCAAGGTGCCTCCCTTTTTAATTCAGCCCCTGGTCGAAAATGCGATCAAGTATGGGCTGTATGGCACAACAGGGGAAGTAGACATTTCTATAAATGTTAAAACCTATCAGGGAAACCTTATCTTTAAAATCAGCAACCCTTATGATAAGGACGGCGTGACAGTAAAGGGAACCGGATTTGGGCTGGAATCTATTAAAAGGAGACTTTATCTGTTATTTGCCAGAAACGATCTTTTAAGAATAGAGAAGCTGACTTTAAAACAAGAGGAGCAAAAAGAGCCTGTTCATCTGTTTGTAGCTACACTTCTGATACCTATGGAATACATTAAGGATTAAAAAAATATTTATGCGAACCATTATTATTGACGACGAACCATTAGCGAGATCTTTGCTCATTGAGCTGCTCGAAGAACATAAAGACATTGATGTTATTGCAGAGTGTAATGACGGTTTTGAAGGGTTAAAGGCTATCCAGGAATTGCAGCCGGATCTGGTGTTTTTAGACATTCAGATGCCTAAAATCACAGGATTTGAAATGCTGGAATTGCTGGATAATCCGCCAAAAATCATCTTTACAACTGCTTATGACGAGTATGCCCTTAAAGCCTTTGAGGTCAATGCGCTGGATTACCTGCTAAAGCCGGTTCACGCTGAAAGACTATCCAACGCCTTGGGTAAGGTACGCAATTTTGCTCAGGGAGCGTCACAGATATCCAAAGATCGCATCATCCCGCAAATGCCGGAACAGATGCAGCGTATTGTGGTCAAGGCAAACGGCGAGGTTAAGATCCTGCCTTTACAGGATGTGTTCTACCTGGAAGCAGCCGACGATTATGTCAAGATACATACAGCGGATAAGTATTACCTCAAGCATCAGACCATGAGTAATTTTGAACAGCAGCTGCCTTCTCATCAGTTTGTCCGGATCCACCGCTCTTACCTGGTCAATATTCAGCATATCCATAAAGTAGATCTTTATGAAAAGGAGCAATACTGCGTTATTCTTAGAAATGATGCCAGATTACAAGTCAGCCGGACAGGGTATACAAAACTTAAAGCAGAGCTGGGTTTTTAAGAATAAAAAATAATATAGACCACGCCTAAAAATAATATCTCATGGAACTGGCACATAGATTAAGTCAACTCAGAAAAGAAAAAGGATTCACGCAACAGATGCTGGCCGAACTGACGGGCACGCACCCCAATGTAATTGGCAAATACGAGTTGGGCCTGGCCATTCCATCCGTGGAGATGGCAGGCAAACTGGCCCACGCATTGGATGTTTCTATTGATTACCTGGCAGGCAACTCTGATGTGAATGTGGATCACCGTTTAATGGATAAAATTAAGTCACTGCTGAAATTGCCAGATGAGCTAAAGACTTCCGTCATGTACTCTCTGGACAAATTAATAGGGAAAGCGAAAGGAAGTATTGCATAAACCTTCGCGTCCTTTGCCTTGCTGACGGATCATAATATATGGCTATATGGCTCCTACTTTGTTGGTTGCTGTTCGCTCAAAATCGCTGTCAGCGTCGCCTCCCTGCCTGCTTCCAATGTCGCATCAAAGCCTACCATCACAGTACCCTTGTTCGGCTGATTGTAAGCACCATAGTTGTAATTGCCAAATTCACATAGATAATCAGCCGGCCTTTCCGATGGCCTGATGGCCAGCTTGAAGGGAACGGTACATTTGAAAGTGAGATACATTGTCTTGCCCTTTTGTGTGAGAGAAAGCGTATGACGATCTACGATTTTTGCCGCTGCAGGTGTGACCATATTCCACCTTAAGTCCACTGGTTTCCCGTTAGGCTGTAACACGTCTTCTATCTTCAGATAAGCATCGTTTACGATAGTCGCCCGCCTGGTCGCCTTTTTTAGTTCGTTATTCAGATTTAAGGCGGGCCTCAGGTCGAGTTCTGCACCAGATTCATGATCGTTGCTGACAGTTGCAATAATGGTTGCTTTCCCGTTTACATTATGACGCTGATGATTAATGGTTAGCGTATTGTGGTTTAAGTTATTATACCTGAATATATTCCAGCGCTCCGAACTTTGGGACATATTCCAGAGGTCTACGCCTTTGGATTCCATGGTAATATAGCTTTGCATACCAAAATCCATGGCCCACCTGAGTCCCTGGGCATCAAAGACAAAACTGCCCTGGTCCATATGGCCATGACTGCTGTTTGCCTGCCCTCCTTTTATGCCCAGATATAAACCTTTATCGGGATGCCAGTCCGTTCTGACAATCGTCACCGGCGTGTGTCCCCTACCGGTAAATATCCTTCCCGTCGGTATTTTATCTGGCGATAAATCCAGGCCCTTTCCCAGCACAAGCGCGTTGGGTAATAGCCGTTCTACCTCCATATCTCTTCTTTTTGTATAGATGCCTGAATCAATCAGGGCGTATTGCTGATACACTAACGAAGGGTCTTTCAATTTGCGGGCAAACCAAAACATCGTGGGGGATGCAGAGGCAGATTTACCGCAATCTGAGTAATTAAAATAATTGCCTGAAGGGCCAGAAGCAAAAAGCATGTAATAGGGTGTTTTCATAAAACCAGGTGCCTGTGAAAGTCCCCCGTCGGAGCCCAGAGCACTCTCCAAAGCAGCACACAACATGACTTCAAAAGAGGTTCCGTAATTCCAGTAGCCAGGACCTTCCGGATAATTCCCGTCTGGAGCGTATGCTTTTAGCGGTAACCTGTTTGTTTGTAAAGCCCGTTCAATAATGGCGATGGATTTATCTTTCTGCTGTTCCATAATCGCCAGTGCACCAAATACAAGCCCCCCATTACATACAGAATTCCAGTTATTATCGCTGGCCAGAAACCAGGCTTCCTTTTTATTATAGGAAGGGACAAATGCTTTCTCGACGATAGCCTTACAGACCAATTGCCTGGTGCTTTCTTTTAAGTCGTTATACAGCCAATCATAACCGATGGCAACGGCCATACACATTTCCCCGACATCCAGAAAATGTGAAGGGTTCCAGCTCTTAAAATTACACACCGCAATCAACTCTTTCTCTGCCCGGTCCAGGTACTTCTTTTCACGGGTCATCCGGTACGCATAACAAAGGTAATAGAGCCTGGTCAACGCCTCCCTGGAAACCGCCAGGAGCCTTTTACCTTCCTTTTTAAAAATGACGGGCGCCATTGGTAAAATTGCATCTGCCACTGTACGCAGATGCTCATCGATCAATTGGTAGTCCTTGTTGCCTCTTATGGCCCGATGTAAAAGTGCTTCCTCCCCCTTATTCAATAATAACCTGGGATGTTCTTTTATATGATCATAATCAAAAGACAGGCTTGCTGCCTTTTGTGCATGCAACTTAGTTACACACAACAACAAGAACAAACAACAAGACAGCATTAATAATGGCTTATATGTGACCGGGTACGGAGCTTTGTTCATATACGCAATATATCAAAAATTTTAACAAGAACCGGCAATATTATTATACCCTGCTTTTCATAAAAATGTGCCTCCGGTCAGATAAACGGAGACACATATAAACCCACCTTAAAACATAATAACAGCCCGCCTGTCGCCTGGCAGGGCGATGAGGTTTTATCTTCAGCAAAGGGCCTCTGGCCTCAAACCCACCTTTTATAAAAACGAAGGTGCGCCGCTGCACACAATAATAAGCAAGGTTTACAAAAGGACCGTCCTGTGCTGTCTGGCAGGCGAATTGAGTGATCAGGAAGCGCTGATCGCAGATATTATCCTCAAATCAATAACATTTTGTCTATTTCAGCCCTTAATATAATACAGGACAGTGCAGGACAGGAAAACCGCCGTTTGTTATTATTTTTACGCTGCTTCCCACATTTTCTGGTCTAAACAAAAGGTAGTCATATGTACCGGATCATTTATAGCTTACTGTTTTTTTTACTTAGCATGGGTATGATCAACGCCATAACGGCGCAAGAAGTCATTTCCATTGCCGGAACCTGGAGCTTTACAATGGATCCTCATGACCAGGGTGTCACCCAAAAATGGTATCTGCAGCATTTGAAAAACACGGTACAGCTTCCGGGGTCAATGCTTGAGAATAACAAAGGGGACAAGGTTACACTCAACACCAGATGGACTGCGAGCATTTATGATAGCAGCTGGTATTTTGACCCCAGAATGCAAAAATACCGGACGCAGCCTATTCCGATGTTTCCTTTCTGGCTGACGCCTAAAGTTCATTATACAGGTGCCGCCTGGTATCAAAAACAGATCGATATCCCCCTTAAGTGGCAGGGACAGCAGATCAACTTATTTTTAGAAAGATGCCATACAGCAACAACAGTCTGGATAGATAATAAGCAGTTAGGCACTCAAAACAGCCTTGTAGCTCCGCATGAATATGATCTGACAAAATGGGCAACACCGGGCAAACATATGTTGACCATCCGCATCGACAACCGGTTAGCGGCAATTGATGTAGGTAAGGATTCTCACAGCCTAACAGATCAGACACAGGGTAACTGGAATGGTATTATTGGCCGTATGGAATTACAGGCAGTACCTGAAACCGCTCTGGGGCAGATACAGGTATTTCCGGATCCGGGAAATCACCGGGCCAGGGTAGAAGTCTCACTTTCCGGCAATATCCGTGATGCAAAAGCAGTTATACTTGCTGCAAAAAGCTACAATACCACACAATCTGATACCGTCAGCTCACTTACGACAGATATTGCCGGAAACATTAATAAAAATAGCCTGACGCTCTTATATGATATGGGAAAAAGTGCGCTGCTTTGGAGCGAGTTTCATCCTGCGCTGTATAAACTGACTGTCACACTCTTGAATAAGAACGGAAGCCGCTGTTCAAAGACTGTGAGTTTTGGAATGCGTGACTTTAAGATAAAGGGAAAACAATTTCTTGTCAATGGTCAAAAGACCTTTTTGCGCGGTACGGTGGAAAACTGTGTTTTCCCTTTAACCGGCTATCCGCCGATGAATAAAGAAGCATGGATCAGGATACTCCGCATCTGCAAGAACTATGGGCTGAACCATATGCGCTTTCATTCCTACTGCCCTCCGGAAGCGGCCTTTGAAGCCGCTGATATAGTAGGTATCTATCTGCAGCCGGAAGGGCCCAGCTGGGCAAATCATAGTACCTCCCTTGGTGACGGCAAACCGGTGGACCAGTACATATTTGACGAGACAGACAGAATGGAAAAGTATTATGGCAACCATCCTTCCTATTGTATGCTGGCATATGGAAATGAACCAAGAGGCGGGCATCAGGTTGAATACCTGACCCGGTTTATTAACTACTGGAAAAATAAAGACAACAGAAGAGTGTATACCGGCGCCTCTGTAGGAATGAGCTGGCCTACTATTGCGGCAAACCAATACATGGTTAAATCGGGTGCCAGAAATCTTGACTGGAACCATCAGCCGGAAAGCATTTCAGACTATACGGCCGCCATTAACAACTATAATGTTCCCTATGTTGCGCATGAGCTGGGCCAGTGGTGTGTATTTCCTGATTTCAGAGAAATTACGCAATATACGGGTCTGTATAAAGCCCTGAATTTCCAGCTCTTTAAGGACTTGCTGAAAACCCGGGGCATGGCGGATGAAGCGAGTTCCTTTTTGAAGGCATCTGGAAAATTACAGGTGCTATGCTATAAAAACGAAATAGAAAAATCGCTGCGCACGCCTTTAAATGGCGGCTTTCAAATGCTTTCTTTGAATGACTATCCTGGCCAGGGCACCGCACTGGTTGGTGTATTAAATGCCTTGTGGAAGGAAAAAGGCTATGTAGACGCAACGCAGTTCAGTCAGTTTTGTAACGGCACGGTCCCGCTAATGCGCACCAAAAGTTTTGTATATACAAATGACCAGACCTTTAAGGGTGCTGTAGAAATATTTCACTACGGAGAAAACGATATACCGAACGCAAATATCCATTGGAGAGTTACAGATCCTTCAGGCCATACGCTAAAAGAGGGCCGCTTTCACCGGGACATCCTCACGGGCCAAAATACGCCGGCCGGCAATATCGGTCTGGATCTCGGTTCGATCACGAAGGCGGAGAAACTAAATATCATTGTTGCAATAGAAGGCACGCACTACAAGAATAAATGGGATATCTGGGTCTTCCCCAAAACCCTTCCTCTAGCAGCTCCCAAAAAGATTTACTATACGACAAAACTCAATCAGCAGACAGAACAGATACTAAAGGCTGGCGGCAAGGTCTTTTTAAACCTGGAAGGCCAGATCACTAAAGGCAGAGAAATCACGCAAACACTATTGCCTGTATTTTGGAATACTTCCTGGTTCAAAATGCGTCCCCCGCATACATTAGGTATTTTGCTGGACCCCGAAAATCCGGCCTTCAGGGACTTTCCCACCAGCTACCACAGTGATCTACAATGGTGGGCGCTCATAAACCATGCGCAGGTCATGCACCTGGAGGAATTTCCTATAGGCTTCCGGCCCCTCATCCAACCTATTGATACATGGTTTTTGGACAGAAAACTTGGCAGCTTGTTTGAAGCCAGGGTAGGAAAGGGAAGCATCATTGTCAGTAGCCTGCATATAACACCTGACAGCACCGCTGACAACCCGGCAGGCAGGCAACTGTTATATAGCCTTGAGAAGTATATGGCAACAGATTCATTTAAGCCTAAAGCCCGGATCAGCATCGCACTTATTAAAGACTTAATTTCGGAGCCCTCGGCATATATTTTCGATCCGGCTGCCAGAGACAGTCCCGATGAATTAAAGCCGAAAGCCGGTATTATACAATAACCTCTGTTTTACTTCTTACGAATGTTTTAAAAATGAATATATGATACATAGAATTTCGTCCGGTTGTAAATTTTTTGTTGCGTTAGCCGTTATATTGCCCGTCCTGGCGATATCGCAAACGAACCCACCACAGAGAATGCCGATCTCCGGTAAAGCCCAGATTTTAGAGACCCTGGAGCGAGCCAACCAGTATTTTATGCAGAAGTGGCAGGATGTCGGGAAGATCATATATGTGCCTTCAAAGCATAAAAGCTGGCCAAGCCATATCTGGACAAGAGGCGTCTATTATGAAGGGCTGATGGCATTTAATAAAGTGGATCCAAAGCCTGAATACATTCAGTATGCCATGGACTGGGGAGAAGCGCACGACTGGTCCCTGAGAGGCGGCAATGAAACCAGAAACGCGGATAATCAATGTGCGGGACAGACCTATATAGATCTGGCAATCCTTAAAAAGGACACCTCTCTTATGTCAAATATAAAGGCATCCATTGACGCTATGCTTGCCACCGGCAAAATAGATGACTGGTCGTGGGTAGACGCGGTTCAGATGGCCATGCCCGTCTTTTCCAGACTGGGCAGTATTACCGGCAACACGGCCTATTATGAACGGATGTGGGAAATGTATCATTATACCAGGTCCAGGTTAAACGAGCGCGGCCTGTTCGATACAAAGAACCACCTGTGGTGGCGGGACAAAGATTTTATGCCTCCCTATAAAGAACCTAATGGCGCAGACTGCTACTGGAGTCGCGGCAATGGCTGGGTCGCTGCTGCACTGGTCAGGGTATTAGACGGGTTACCTAAGTCGGAACCTCATTACAATGATTACCTGCAGGACTACAAAGATATGATGCAGGCGATCCTACAATACCAGACTAAAGAAGGGTATTGGAATGTCAGCCTGGCGGATCCTACTCATTTTGGAGGTAAGGAGCTGACGGGCACAGCATTGTTTACGTATGCCATGGCCTGGGGGCTTAATCAGGGTATACTAAATAAAGCGACTTTTATTGAACCGGTGAATAAAGCCTGGAAATCGCTTATAAGCTGTGTGCACCCTAACGGGTTTTTAGGATTCGTACAGGGGACCGGCAAAGAGCCGAAAGACAGCCAGCCTGTTAACTTTAACCATGAGCCTGACTTTGAAGATTTTGGATTAGGCTGTCTTCTGCTGGCAGGATCCGAAGTATATAAACTGTAAATTCCAATACGGCACAGACAAATATTTCTTTAGAAAAACGAACGACAAATGGTGAAGATAGCTTCCAAAATGCAGCTCAAAGCTGGTCAGGCAGCGGAATATAAAAAAAGGCACAATCCTATCTGGCCCGAGCTGGCAGCCTTATTAAGAAAATCCGGCATTAGCGACTACTCCATATTTCTGGATCCGGAAACCAATATTTTATTTGCCATCTTTTCTGCAGAGGATCCTGCTGCTTTAGAGGTATTAAAGGCAGATGAACTCATGAAAAAATGGTGGCGTCATATGAAAGATATTATGGCAACCAATGAAGACGCCTCACCGGTAAGTATACCGCTGGATGAAATGTTTTTTCTTCCATAAAGTAGATGACGCTGTTTAATCTTAAAATCCAGAAATAGGGTGTCGCAGGTGATCTACATTCATGCGACACCCCGTCTCATAAAAACCTGCAGGCTAATACCGGACCGCCGTACTTTCTTTCAGTAAATAATCAGGCTTTGTGCCACTAAGAGTTTTTACATTGATAAACTGAACATCTTCTGCATCACTTACCGAAATTCTTGTTTTTGCCGGCAGTAAAATATTTTCAAAACGAACATGTCTCAATTTATGCCCTTCGTCTTTGAAACCGTGAATTTCAATAGCGGGGGCTTTCCCTCCGGCGGTACTCAGGTCCAGATTTTTAAAAATAAAATCTTCAAAAACAGGAACTTCCGGGGCAGCGGCTCCATCGTTGTTATAGGGCAGATCGGAGAAGATCGTAATTTGCTGCAGCTGGCAATCAAGCACCCTGATATTTTTAACATAACCGCCGCGCTCTTTTGTGGCCTTTATCTGCATACCATGCAATAAGGGACCAGCCTGACAATCCCTTACCAGTACATCACTTACGCCTCCAGACATTTCACTGCCGATGGATATGCCATGGCCTTTAATAAAATGACAGTCTGTAATTCTTACATGGTGGGTGGGCTTTCCAATATAGACCCCTTCGGGGTTTTTACCCGACTTTATGGCGATGCAGTCATCTCCCGTGGAAAAGCTGCAGTTAAAAATATAACTGTCCTCGGAAGAATCCGGATCAATGCCGTCCCCATTGGGCGCTGTACTGGTGATTTTAAGATCGTGCAGGCTCACGCCTTTACAGTAAACATATTGAATTGTCCAGCAGGGCGGGTCCTGAATGGTCAGGCCTTGCAGATCCACGCTGTCGCAATTCATCAGAAGTATCAGCCGGCCGCGGCTTCTGCTTCCGCTTTTTTTACGCATTGCCGCGCCTAAAGCTTCACCGCCACCACTGATCGTTCCCTGACCGCAGATCCTTAAATGATGAACAGAAAAGCCTCCCTTGTGGTTGATAACGCCCGCATTGATAAGACTGGCATAGGATTTCAACTCCCAGCCTTCGAACCGGTTATTAATCATTGGCAGATAGTCATTGATGTCACTGCTGCCCTTTAAGGTTGCCCCTTTGGCAATTTGCAGCGTCATATCACTTTTAAGAAAGAGCGCTCCGCTTACAAAAATTCCTTCCGGGATCAGAACCGTTCCAAATTTGGGGCAGGCATTGATCGCATTTTGAATCGCCTTTGTACTGAGGCTCGCATTATCTGCTTTTGCACCAAAATCCAGAATATTCAGTACCTGTCCCGCAGCAGCGGTTGTAAACGCCAAGGCTGCTGTCTTTGCCGACAGCAGCCCTGACTTATCTTCTGACTTGATAAAGACAAGGTAAGTTGTTTCAGGGTTAAGTCCTTGTATTCTATAGTTGCATCCGGCAGATGTACCGATCTGCTTTCCGTTCAGGTACAGGTGATAGCGGACAACAGACTGATACTGTTCCGGTTTGTCCCAGACCACCGTTATCTCTGAGGCGCCCCGCGTACCGGGCGCGATAGCTAAACCCCGGGGCTTTTGCGCAGCTGCAAAGGCCTGCATACTGAATAATAATCCCACTACTACTAACCATTGTTTCATTTTGTTTTTTATTTAGATTAATAGATCTGCGAAGCGGAGCTGCTTTAAGACCCGGAACTCTTTCGGGTGATTGAAATCCAGAGAAAAAAAGTCAGCCGATTCAGATCGCCCCTTGCTGTAAAAGCAAAGCTGCTTCCCGCACCCGGCAAACACCCCACTCAAATTATAACAGGACTGATAGCCAGTAAAATCTTCGTTACCAGTTACCTTAAAGATAAGCCACCGGCGCATTATTGGTGTATTACGTTCCTTTAACGATCAATATCCGGTATTTTGTTGTGCTTGTTTTTCTGCAGCTGTTAATGCACTGCCATTTAACTGAATCCCATCCAGATAAGTCTGTGGAATCGGCCTTAATTCATGAAAATCCCGGACATTGGCGGATGCCTGGAAATTAAAGGCCTTCACACGGGACACCAGCGTCTCGGTCCTGGAGAGATCTTCCCAGCGGACAAACTCGCCGGCCAGCTCTCTGGAACGCTCGTCTAATACCAATGCCAGCATCTTATCATACATGCTGCTCAGCCCTAATTTAGAGATAATGTAATTATCGGAGGCGGGTAAGGTATTTATATTTGAAATGATTAAGTCAGTCCCGGCCGTACTCTCATCAATATTATTAGATTCATAGTAGGAGTTGGATGCAACAAAAGAATTGATATCAGGGTTCTGACCTGAAGTAGAGGCCTCCAACGCCCCACCTCCATCATAATAAGCTGAACGGTCCTCTCCGGATTTATATGCCGCTCTTTGCCGGACTGCATTGATATAAGGCAAAGCATCTGCATAAGAGCCGGCACCTTGCTTTGCGAGTCTTATTTTAGCTTCTGCTGCGATCAGGTAGGTTTCTGCCGACCGGGCCAGAATAATATCTCGAAACCCCCTGGTGTCGTTTACCGCTGGCCTTGACCCATCAAAAAACTTACTGACAGAAGGATATCTGACATCCACATTTAAGGCCCCATCTGTCGTAGTCCCTTTAGGGTAAGCTATATATGCATTAGGAATCGTTTTACCAGTTGCGGGATTTACGACCACATCATTTAACTTATAAGAAGTGTAACGGGTATCTCCGGGCTGGTTAATAATATAGATTACACCCAGATCTCCGTTTTTATAATAACTGCCCGACGCTTTATTTAACCGGTACTTGGTCCGGAAGCTTTTCCAGAAACGGGAATCTTTCACCAGGTCATATACCCGGTACATATAATAACTCGGCCTTATTCTGGCATAAGGACGGTCTCCGGTTACATCCCTTTGCATCTCAGACAGGTCATCATAGCGACCGCCAAAATAGATATGCTGGTGATTGCCGCCAGTTGCAGATACGTCGGCCGTAAACTGTGCGGAAAGAATCAATTCAGGCAATTGCTCGTTCGCTCCATCCGGCCCTGTATAATTCCAGAGCGCTGCAAAATCTGCCGCTAGGGGATGCGTTGCAATGACCTCGTCACACAGAGGAGTAATGGCCGCCAGATCAGCCGCCTTTGTCGCTGAATTCCAGGAATCATTGATCTCACTGGCCCTGAAAAGATAGGCTTTGGCCAGAAAATGCGCGGCGGCGTCTTTGGTGATTTTGGCCGGCGCACCTGTATTTGGCAATAGTGCATAAGCCTGTTTAAAATCATCAATGATCTGCTTGTATACCTCTTCGGGAGTCGCTCTTGTAAATTCGAGGTTCACCGTAGTACTGGGTTCTGTTACCAGGGGAACTCCTCCATATTGGGAGACAAGCCTCAGATAACAATAAGCTCTGAAAAAGTAACCCTCCCCCAGGGCGACCTTCTTTACGTCGTCCGACGTGGAGGCACTGGCTGTGGCATTTTTAATCAACAGGTTGGCATCCCCGATTCCTATATAGAGGTTATCCCACTGATCATTGGTCGCAGAGGTATTACTGTTTACAGCAGATACGATTGACCTTAAGCCACCATCATAATCATTCCACACTTCATTGGAGCCATCGCCTCCGACACAAAATTCATCCACACCATAAACCGTATTACAGTAAACCCACTCCGCTTCAAACGGCGTTTTAAAGACCTGGTAATAAGCTCCGGTGGCCAGTGATTTAATGCCTGCCTCTGTTTCATAAAAACTCATTCCCCGGTCCGTTTCAAGATCCTCCCGCAAGAAGTCCTTTTTGCATCCAGACATAAACAGCGAGGCGGACAAGATAAGCAAAACAGTATATAGATTAAGCTTTTTCATTATTTCAAATTTTATCATATTAATAGATTCAGTTTAAAAAGAAGCATTTACGCCAAGGGTCACTCCCCGATTATAGGTTGGGCTAATCAGGTCCATATCCAGCCAGTCGATATTAGAGAACAGCATGCCGGGATTAGTCACCTGGATATAAGCTTTTAACCCTGTGATAGAGGTTTTCTTAAGAATCTTAGGGCTCAGGTTATATCCAAGAGATATATTGCGGATTTTGATAAAGGAGCCGTCTTTATAGCCTAAGGCCGTATAGTAAATATCTCCGCTGCCATCTGATCTTATTGGTTTTTGGTAATCTGCGTTTGTGTTAAGTTCAGTATAATAGCTGATCTCTCTTTGCGAGTTACGGGCACCCTGATTCTCTGCTCCGGTATCATATTTATATTTTAACCGGCCATAAAAAAATACAGATAACTCGAACGATTTATAAGTAAACGTATTGGTCATCCCTACAATCCAGCGGGGCCTTGTATTACCGATAATCACCCGGTCATTGTTGGCATCTATGGCCGTATCGCCATTAATATCTACCGGTCTTACATTTCCGGGAGAGAAAGAACTTCCGTTTGCATTATATAACTCATAAACCGGCGCGTCACCGGCCTGCCATAACCCTGCACTTCTATAACCATAGATCACGCCAATAGGCTGCCCGATAAACCAGTTATTATTGATATCATCCTGACTGCCATTGGCCAGTGATACAATGTGATCCTTTTGCCAGGAAACATTCGTGGTAGTAGTCCAATTGAAATCCTTCAAATGAATATTCACAGTCGTCAGGCTCAGGTCAATACCCTTATTCGCAGTTTCTCCTACATTGGCAAAAGTTGTCGAATAGCCGGTAACAGTTGGAATATCCATCTGCATCAACAGATCTGTCGTTTTGGATTTGTAAAGATCCAGGCTACCCATCACCCTCGTGTTAAACATAGAGAAGTCGAGCCCCACATTATACTGCGTTGTCTTCTCCCATCCCAGATCCTGGTTGGCCATCGTGGTTGAGGGAATCGTTCCTCCGGACAGCACACCGCTGAACGGGTAAAACAGCGACGTCAGCGCGCCCTTTGTCGCATAGGCGTCAATAGCCGAATTACCTGTTACACCTACACCCAGTCTGATCTTAAAATCATTTATCCAATCAAGGCCCGCCATAAACGATTCTTTATTGATCCGCCAGGCAAGTGCCGCAGACGGAAACCAGGAATATTTATGTCCTTCTGCCAGCTGAGAAGCCCCATCCCTTCTGGCTGAGGCCGTGAGAATGTACTTATCGTTATACGTGTAATTTACTCTGGCCATGTAGGATTGTAGCTGGCTCTTTGTCAGATCCGAACTGTAATCCGTCAGATCCGTAGAAGATATATAACTACTGGTCAGCGCATTCCATTTTTGGCTGGGAAACGCGACACCGTAGGCTGCAATGGCGCTGTTTTCTATCGAATATTGGGTCCAGCTTCCAAGCAGCGTTAACCCGAAGTCGTGTTTTCCAATACTGTTATTATAATAAATCAGGTGGTCCAGCGTATAGGAAGTGTTTTGATTCTTGGCAAGAGAGGCATAGTTGACGCCGTTACTTCTGACAGAAGCAGAATCAATATAGACGCCGTCGCGATAACTTGAAATGTCCGGGCCAAAATTTACCCTGTATTTCAAGTTTTTCAGGGCAGGCAGGATCTTTCCAAAATCAAGTTGCGCGTAAAAACTTCCAAAGGCGCGAAGCGTTGTTCTTTGATCCTGACTGAGGTTCCATTCGTTGGCAATTGTTTTAATGGCAACGTCACCTCCCGGGTATTCAATTCGATTTCCATCTGCATCAAAGGGAACGGTATAAGGCAGTTCTGATCTTGCCTGTTCATAAATGGACCCCTGAGACGAGAGTGGATTTCCACCCAGGGTAGATTGACCATACTCCTGCACACTATAGGAAGCCTGCAGGTTGCCGCCCATAGAAAACCATTTAGTTGCCTGAATATCTACATTGACATTGGCCGAATACCTTTTGTAAGCCTGCCCTTTCTCGGTGCCTTTATTATCCAGGTACCCAAAGGAAGCATATGACTTTATTTTATCCGTGCCGCCGCTGGCGCTCAGATTGAAGTTCTTGGTAATGCCCGTCTGTGTTACCATACCTAACCAGTCAGTCGTTGCTACTTTTGATCCGTCCCAACTACCGCTTTGCCAGCCTTTCTCTATATTTGCCCAGGCGGCAGGATCACCACTGGCGACAAATATATCTTTGTCATTGGCGATGGTCGGTTCATCTCCCCTGGGATAAACCGATGGATTCTTGTAATAATAGGACCAGCGTTTAAAAGTAATATAATCGCCGGCGTTCATCATTTTCATCTTGTCCTCAAGATTTTCGACGGTAGTGGACATATTTAAATCCAGGGATGTTCTTCCTACCTTTCCTTGTTTGGTCGTTACGATCACAACACCATTGGCACCCCTGGATCCGTAGATGGCGGTTGCAGAGGCATCCTTTAATACATCAATGGAAGCGATGTCAGCAGGATTCAGGTAGTCAATCCCTCCGGTTGTCAGCGCAATGCCGTCCACGACGAATAAAGGAGAATTAGAAGCAGTCAGGGAGCGGACACCACGGATCGTAATATCGGAAACAGTGCCCGGCCGTTCAGTTGAAGAAATATCCACACCCGCTACTTTACCCTGCATGGCCTGCAGGGCGTCTTTTACCGGCCGGGATTCAATTTCCTTTTGACTAATACCGGCAATGGCCCCTGTCACATCTGCCCTCTTTTGTGTTCCATACCCGACCACAACGATCTCATTAAGGCTGTTGGCTTTCAAGGAAAGGGCAACGTTCAACACTGTCTGATTACTGAAAGAAACTTCTCTGGTCTGGTACCCGATATAGGAGAATACCAGAATTCCTTCATCTGTGTTTAAGGAGAGGCTGTAATTCCCGTTTGCGTCTGTTAACGTACCGGTTTTAGTACCTTTTAAAAAAACGCTTACACCGGTAAGAGAAGTTCCGCTACTGTCGGTCACCTTTCCGGTAATGGTAACTGAATGCATCTGTGTTCCCCCGGCAGGCACACCTGCTGAACTTGCAATGGCCGACACTTGTATGACCATCATAAAAATAAAAACAGCGATCCACCTTGGATCAAAAACACCTTTTGTCCATTTAAGCGGCCCTCTTTGCATTAAGGGACCATGAATCTTCACTTTCATAATTTGCAGGGATTTAGGTTAAAAAATAAGAAAACGATTTCAGCAAAATTTGCAATTGACTTTTCGGCTAAAAGACTATCTGTCCCTCAAACCGGAAGAAGAAAGGAAATCCCCCCAGGTCCAAGAGCTTTGGAAAAACGGCAGCGCTAAAATGAATGAATTAAAGCAACCGCCCTTTATCACGAGTAGCAGGATATAACTAAGTCAATATTATGTATAAATGACAATTAAAATTTCAGACAGACACCACAAAACATTCGCACCTGTTATTGAATCAGCGTAATGGCCATTACGCCCACAATCACCTCATTGGCCACAGCTTTCCACTGAATAGACTTTAGCTCTTTATCCGGATCTAACGGAACACCCAATATCACACCGGCACCTCCTTTGATTTCCCGTCTGGACACTTCTCCGGCCTGAATACCCATTACTTTACCTATATTACGGCTAACGAGTCCTGTTTTAAACGAGACCCGATAAGGTCTTGTTGAAGCAATATTAAAGGCAAGATCATCTGTAAAGTAATCTTCCTGTATAGGGCACCAGGTATCGGGATTCTTTAAGATCAATACTGATTTTGTTCCATCTGTATAAAAAACTGTCACGCGGCCATTTTCAACGCCATATTGCATAGGACCAGTAGTTCCAGCCATTAATAAACAGGCCAGTTTTGCTTTTCCATGCAAGGCAACGCCGGTCGAATCCGGAAAGTTGTTCCAGCGGGTAGTGAACGCTATATTTTTCCCGACAGCAGGCATCCTGAAAGGAATACCCACCGGAGTCATAAAAACACTATCTTTTATCCTTGAGCGAATGCCCCCATCGTCAATATCATAAGTCAGTTTAGGCTGACACCATTCGCCAACGCCCTGAACGGGTGTTTGCAAGGTTGTATATGGAGAGCGGGGCGCCAGGTATCTGTTTTTAAAGATGTCGCTCAGATGCGCATTCAGGACCTTGTCTAAATTTATTTTGACGTATCGGTGTTTTGCGGAAGTATCAAAACCGGCCAGAACATTTCTTTCAAAATCAGCTTTTGGTACCTTTTCAAGCTGTGTGGGCGCCCACCACCAAAGGTTACCACTGTATCTTTTAACAAAGGACTTTTCGACACCCTTCGCTATACCAGATTTTAAACGAATGGGAGTCCCGCCCCACTTTATCATTACGTTATACTCTGTGGCAGCGCTGCAATCAATTTCTATCAATGGTTGATTGATCCCGTCTATAATACGCCACGTTGCCTTCTGTCCATTTACCGTAACAGAAGCAAGCTTATCACGGGGCGCATTCAGCCGTAAGGTTAGATCCAGTCGCTTCTTAAATTTACTTTTTATGGCGTAAATATCTTTATTGCCTTCACGTTTAAACTGATAATCAATATCAGGGTGTTGAATGCTTGCAAAATCCCAGCTGGAAGGGAATCCCGGCCGGATCAGCAACTTATGATGTAACCCGTCGGGATAAATACCAAATAAGCCTTGTACGACAGCCAGGCTATAAACACCCACCACGTCTCCGAAATCTCTGTAATTTTCTCCTAATGCAGCGTCATAAAAACTGATTTGACCAATATTCCCGGGAGAATTGCCTAAATACATGCCGTCAAGCACAGCGCTTTTAAACAGATTAAAGGCTTCCTCTGGACGGCCTGCCCGCCAATAAGCCAAAGCTGTATTGCCCACTTCTGCAAAGGCAACGTTATTTACGCTCCAATTATAGGGCATCCAGGAAGAACTAGAGATGGTATGATAGTTTATAGCCGAATCTACCGAGTTAATGGTCACAGGAATATGGGGAATATATGCATCCACATACCTTGTCGCTTTATAGGCCTGAAAAGGTGTCCCGACGCCGCAATTAATCGGAGTATAAACCGACCAGACGGCTGCACTGGGATGTATCAGTTTACTTCCCATAATATCAACATATTCCGCCCACCAGCCTTTGTCCTTAAGCCATAGTTTATTTTCCATGGCATCATGTATCTTCTCTGCTTCCAGTCTGTAAGGCGCTGCATCTTCTCCTATCAGGGCGGCTATCTCTGCCGCCATTTTATTAGCCCGATAATTATAGGCCGAGGCGACCGCTGTGCCTCCGCTGTTATACATAAGCGCATCGGAGGCCCATGTCCCGGCATAATTATCATAAAGGCCATCATTATCTGCATCCCAGTTACGCTTTTCCCAGGCTAAGCTCAATTTAATAACCGGAAATATCTTCTTGGCATAGGCCAGATCGCCGGTCCAGTTCAGATGCCACAGCAGCTCATCTATATACACCATATTCATATCATAATGATGCATTTGCTTGTTGTTATTGGGATTCCTGCAGATATAGCCGTTACTGTACATGGGCGTTCCCCACTTCTCGACGCCCCGGCTTAGATTCATGAGTGTATCTTGTTGCGGCTGGGGCAAAACAGGCGGCACACCGGTTACCTGGGACGCCGCATAATTATCAAAATGAATGGTTGCCCTTTCATGCCAGCCAAGTGCATCCCCTGTATAGGCCGCCCTCCATCCGGGAAGCGGCATACGCCAGCCCACCGCGCCGTGCAGCCACACCTGGCCGTCCCAGATACCATCTGCCGCCATAGAAATCACGCCCCCCAATGTATTTATAAAAGGGTCCGGAGTCTGTATTTTTAGCGTATTAGCAAGCTTTAATCTGACAGCGTCGGCATTTTTGAAATCTCTTTTGCCTGTTATGCTGTCCACAGCAATGAGATCGTCATCAAGAAATTCGATATAGACGGGCTGCTTTTTAAGTTCAACCGTAAAAGTTTTTAACTGCCGGGGACGGGCGGGCGCTTCGAAGGCATCCTTCGGGTCTACCCCCATATCTCCACTGCGGTTAAGCCTTTGGGCTTTTATCTCCGAGATCTGGCAGATAAGTCTGGTGCCAGCCGGCAAATGAGATCCGGTAAATTTCCAGATCCCTCCCTCTCTGTCATAAAACGCGTTTACAGAGATCTGCAGGTGCGCATTACCAAAATTGACGTCTTTTAAATCGTAATCCCTTCTTCCGGGTAAATAAATTGATTTACAGTAGGCAGTAGAATCAAGGGCAATCCGTTTTCCGCCGATCTGTAATTTAAAACTGATGTGTTTATTGATCTTTTTGTTATAAGTAGCGAAAACAGGACGATCGCTGGTTTCTATCCTGAATAGTGTGGGGCTTCCGTAAAGCGCTCTTGTGAAACGGTTCTTGCCATTCAGCGACACAAACCCGTTTGCTTCAGGTTGGTATTGCATCCGGCGCCGGGCTTTGCGGTCTGGCCTCAGCTGCGCTAAGCCTTCTGGCAGATCCCCTACTTTTTTCGCTGTTTGAGCATTCAAGAGTAGAAAATTTGACAAAAGGTAAAGCGTAGAAAATATCTTAAGAAACAATCGCATGCGCCTGGTTTATTTGTTCGTTCCGATTTAACTTTTAACTTAAAACACTAATTCGCCCAGCTCTTACCATTCAAGGTAATGTTCTTTAAAGTTAAGTTTTGAATAAAGCCCGGCTTCTGATAAGCCTTGCCTTCGCTTTGAATCTTCAGGTTTTCCAGCTGAAAATCCGATAATGTGTATTCACTGGAGGAATCTATTTTCAGAAATGTTTTACAAGACAGATCACAATCCCTTATTGCAATATTTTTTGCATAAGAATGCGGCGCAGGCTGTCCTTTAAGATCAAAGAACTGACGCCAGGCACTCACTTCAAAAAAGGTACTCGCCACACCGGTGATGCCATAAACAGCAATATAATTATGTTTTTGCGGCGTGTCTGGCCGCATCTTTAAATAAAGAACTCTTGCACCATTCACAACGCAGTTACGCAAAATGACATTATATGAAAAAACGGATTCACTGCCCAGGGTTAAAGACGGACAGTTAACAAAGGTATTGTGTTCAATAATAATATTTTTATTAGGGCCGTTGTTAGGGTCTTTATCCGCGGTTGGCCCTTTCCCCCCTTTCAGACAAACCCCGTCGTCATTTACAGATATAAAACAATTCCTTACTAAAACATTCTGGCAGACATCCAGATCAATCCCGTCAGAGCTGGGGGCACGTACCTCAAAGCCATTATTGGTTCCCGCGGCAATATGTACACCCAGGATTTTCAGATTTTCGCACTTATAATAATGAGAGGTCCAAAACGGCGAGTTTACAAGCCGGACACCCGCCACTAATACATTTTTGGAGTGGGAGACAAAAAGCAGTCTGGGCCGCTGTTCATCCATGTTAGTGCATTTGGGATTCCATTTACGTCTTAGCCAAAAGGCACGCCAATACCGCAAGCCATTTCCGTTAATGGTTCCCTTGCCCGTAACAGAAAAACCGTCTACATGATCCGCATTGATAAGGGCCGCGAAATATTTGACCGTCTGACCTTCTACTCTTGTGGTGACGATTTTAAAATCGGCAATATCATCGCTTCCTTTAAGTACTGCTCCTTCAGCGATATATAAACGGGTATTGGGTTTGAAAAACAGTGATCCGGTCTGAATAACGCCCTTAGACAGCACAATCACGCCGCCTCCGTTTTTAGAGGCCAGGTCAATAACAGCCTGGATCCTATCTGTCTGCACTAGGGTACTGTCAGCAGTGATCCCATTTTCCAAAAGATTATACTGCTGACCCAAATCCTCCAGCGGTTTGACTGTTGTATCAGAAAACCATCCGGGGATCTTTGTGCCATCCGGGAAGTTCTGAGCCAGTAACGCAGAACCCGTGTTCAACAGAATCCCGGCAATAAAAAAGAGGAATGTCAGACCGATATTTTGCTTATTTCTCAAGGCGATCAATTTAATATATGGGAAAAGATGCTTTTCTGTAAAATTACATATCTAATAGCGAAGATGTTAATAACCGGTATTCTGCGTATAGAATCCTGGCTTAACCTGCATCTGTGCTAATGGGATCGGATAAAGATAACGTCCTTCTTTTACGTTGCTTTTATCTGTTCCGTCAGGATTGTTATAACGGTCAAATTTTGTGGTAATCGCAGATCGCCATTCATTCCAGCGGACCAGGTCAAACCACCGGACACCTTCTCCCATGAGTTCAATCCGCCTTTCTTCTTTTACATAGGCGAGCGCCTGTGCCGCACTGGAGGCTGTTTTTGGTGTGCATCCTGCACGTTCACGGATCTTATTGACAATTTCCATTGCTGCGTTTACATTCTTGGCAGATAAGATCTCTGCGTACATTAACATAACGTCTTCAATTCTGATCACCGGTAAATTCACTCCCCAGTCATTATCATCTTTCATCTCTGCTTCTGGGTCAAAAGACATTCCCAGCGCTGCGATCTTCCTTTTTGAAGCCATAAACTTATAAAACATGGTTCTGGTTAAGACATTCACCACGTCGCCGCCATCGACTTTAAGCGTATCCGTTGTTTTTGAATAGGCCGGAAAATTAGGCTCTGCATCAAATCCAGCCAATATAGAATAACCATAGCCCCTCGCATCCAGATGAGTAGTCTTCCCGGAGGTATATGTCTTATCAAACTGATGCATGAGTGTTTTCTCGACAAAAATTGAATTACCAAAAATTCGCCTACTTGTATAGGAGGGAGGCAGGGCGGGGCTAAAATTAAAGATAGCGGTATTTCCGGTTCCCCCTGTTCTATATTGGATAGCAAAAACTGAATACTTATTGTAATAGTCTTCAGTAGGCATAAACTGTTTACGCCACTCTGTGCTGTCAGGTGCCCAATACATATTTCCATTGCTTTTTGCATAGTCAATGACAGATTTCAACTCCGTTTCCGCCAGGGGCAAAGCCGATGCGTCATTGAAGGGAAAGCCGGCCATTGTCATATAAACCCGGCCTAACATCGCTTCTGCCGCGATCTTGTCTGCCCTTCCACTTTTTGCGAGAGAATTATTTGTGTTGTCTGTCATCTGACTGGCCACAGGTAATTTCTCAATCGCTTCCTTTAAATCGGGAACAACAATGCTATCTAAAATGTCTTTTGCACTGGATTGCGGCACCTCTTTCACCTGCGCCGGCATCATCACCTTGTCTATCTTCGGTATATTACCAAACAGCCTTGCCAACTCAAAATAAGCCCAGCCGCGCAAAAAACGGGCTTCTCCTAAAAACTGATCCTTTAATTTGGTATTCTCTCCAAAGTCGCAATCAGGAATTTTCTCAAGCGCAACATTCGCATTATAGATCACTTTATACCACTCATTCCAGACATTATTAAAAGTAGCAATGTCATCACCTGCTCTGAATGTCCCTATTTCAGCATATTCACGCAGCCCGTCTGTCAGCGGTGTCACCCAGACATTGTCTGAGCGCACCTCCGACATATATAAGAATTCATCGTTGGCCAGATTGCGGAGACCGGAATAAATCCCGATAATACCTTGTTCTGATTTAGCGGGTGTCTGGAAAGACCCGGCTGCATCCAATAAGTCAGAAGGCGGCACATTCAGCTCTTTTTTGCAGGAGCACATTATCATTGCCGATACGGTAACAAATAGTATTGTTCTGTTATTAAATATTGTTTTCATTTTGCCTGATTTAGTTAGATTAGAAAGTAATATTTATCCCCATTGTGCAGATGCGAGGTATCGGGTAACCTCCATAATCAAGCCCTACTGCACTCTGGCCTCCAGGTGCTGATCCGGACGCCGTATTAGCGGCTTCAGGTGAATAGCCTTCATAATAGCTATCCCATTTAATTAAATTTTCAACAGAAATAAACACTCTTGCGTTAGAAATCACTTTTGTCTTAAACGGAATGGTATAACCTAAGGTCACATTTTTAACCCGGAGATAATCAGATGAGTATAACCAGCGTGAATCCAGGGTCGTTCCGGTGGTAGTGCTCAAAATGTAAGGCGTCTTACCATCTCCGGGATCATCTTCTGACCACCAGGCATCTCTCCACCTTCCCATAACATTGGAAAGCGCTCCCATACTTGGCCGGTCAATAGCCCTGCCAATAACACCGAATATCTTCCCGCCGCTCTGGGCTGTCAAGAGAACAGAAAGATCAAAGTTTTTATAGGAAAATGTATTGGTCATCCCATAGACGACAGTTGGCGTAGGACTGCCCAGATAATCCCGGTCATCTTCTTTTGTAAAAATACCGTCTCCATTCACGTCTCTATATTTAATATCACCGGGCACAATCGTTTTCCCCTCGAAGGTAACAGGCGCTCCGCCATGTGCCGCGCTAAAATCATCGATTTCTTTCTGGGACGTCCATACCCCGACCGCATCATACATGTAAAACGTATTGATCGGTCTTCCCACTTCCAGTATGTTGGAAGGGTTACTTCCGTCAAAGCCGGAATAAATGGGTGTATTATCCACCCCAAGAGATTTTACTTTGTTCTGGTTGAAGGCTACATTCAATGATGTATTCCATTTAAAGGCACCCGTGGTATTGGCTGAACTTAGCTCTATTTCAAATCCGTGATTACCAATGGAGCCTAAGTTATTCCAAACCGTTGTAAATCCCGATGCGCCCATGGTCGGCACCTCATACAAAAGATCTTTTGTCGTTTTGGTATACCAATCAAGTGATAACTGAAGTCTGTTATTTAAAAAACCCAGGTCAGCCGCCAGGTCCGTACTCTGTGTTTTTTCCCATCCCAAATTAGGATTGCCCAGCGTATTGGCGCTATAGCCTGCGGCTCCTCCATACGTAACCGCAGTCAAAGACGCATACGCTGCTGTCGAGCTGATCGAGTTATTACCGGTAACACCAAAGCTACCTCTTAATTTGAGGGTATTCCACCAGTCAAGGCCCAGATTTTTAAAGAAGTTTTCATTGGAGATCACCCAACCGGCAGATACAGCAGGGAAGGCGCCCCACTTGTTGTCGGATCCAAATACCGATCCCCCGTCATAGCGTAAGCTGGCAGACAACAGGTATTTGCTGTCGTAGTTATACGAAAAACGTCCGAATACAGAGTTTAACTTATTAGGAGTCGCCTGTGTAACATTAGAGGTGCCGACCGCTAATGTGCCTCCATCAAAGGAATAAGGGATTGCATCGTTAGGGAAGGGCTTGTTAAAAGACTGGTTAGTACTGAAACCAAAATTACTTTGTTCTGAAGAAGCGCCCACCATTGCGCTGAACGAATGGAGGCCAAAATCTTTATCATAGTTGACCAACCCTTGCAAAAGGGTACTCCAGGTTCTTGCAGTGTTATGCGCACCCGATGAGTTAGATCCCTCTCCTTGTGCCCATTTGCTGCCAGTACTGGTAAAAGAGTAGGTCGATCCTTCCAGATCATAGTAATTGGTAGAGGCGGAAAGCTCTATTTTCAATCCATCTAAAGGAGTTGCACGTACAAATGCATTACCCAGAATACGCAGGTATTCATCGTGACGAATATTTGTGTTCATAATATAAGTCGGACTGGAGGTCGTTCCCGCCCAGACATATTGTTCGTTAGGCTCTACATTGGTCATATAACCGACGCCGGGCTCAGATACGGGCGTGGAGGAAAGTACATGATGACCCTGCGCATCTTTACCATTCGCCCTGCCGGAACCATCTCTACGGATAAATGTCGGGGCGACGGTCATGCCTGCCGTTAAGAAGTTATTTATTTTTGATTCTATATTCATCCTGAAGGAAAACCGGTCATAATCTGTTCCCGTTGCAATCCCCTGTTGTTTCATATAACCACCTGAAAACAGATATTTTGTATTATCAGACCCGCCGGAAACATTTACGTTATAATCCTGTATCGGCGCGTTCCGGTAGAAATTATCCTGCCAGTCCAGCAGGCTAAGGCTTTCAGAATTGGCCGTATAGGTATGCGCCGATTTAGTTGCACTACTCACGTAATTAAACCACCTGTCATCAAATACATAATTATAAGAAGTCGCACTTCCTGCCGCAATTCCTAAATTGGCCAATCGCTTTTCGTTGTCATCGGTAATAGACGCATTGGTAATTCCTTTCGCGGCAGCGTCTCTTAAATAGAGCGCGTCGTTGTATTTTATCCGGAATTCCATCCATTCTGTAGCGCTTAAAATATCAAGTTTCTTTTCAAGGGACTGGATTCCATAAGTCTGGCTATAACTTATTTTCGGCTTGCCTGTTTTACCCTGCTTTGTCGTAACAATGACGACCCCATTTGACCCCCTGGAACCATAGATAGCCGCCGAGGCTGCGTCTTTCAGCACCTCAATAGAGGCAATATCTGATGGGTTAATTCCAGCCAGGGTATTGATCGGCACGCCGTCTACAACATATAAAGGATCTGAACTTGCGTTGACCGAGGCTGCGCCTCTTACCCTGATTTCCATATCTGCACCGGGTTCACCTGTAGTCGTACGCACAGTCACCCCCGCCAGTTTGCCTTGCAGCGCGGTTTCCGGTCTGGCCAGGGGCCGGTCCTGAATATCCTTGGCATCCATTCTGGCTACCGCCCCGGTCAAATCGCTCTTCTTTACAGAGCCATAGCCAATCACGATAACTGAATCTGCATTAACCACATCAGGTTCGAGCACAATTTTCATAACATTTTCCGAAGCACCCACTTCCTTTTTTTGATAACCCACGCTGGATACAATCAATATTGCATCTTTGGGTACGGTTATCTCAAAAGCACCATTTGAATCAGCGATCTGATAGGTTTGCGTCCCCTTCAACTGGATGGTTGCTCCGGGCACGGGCTGCCCTTCTTCATCGACAATAGTTCCTTTGACAACTATTGACGCAGACGGTTGTGCAATGGATGGCACAGTATGTAAAAAGAACAATATCACCATCATAATCATCCCCTGCAATAAAAGGGTTTTCTTTTTCATTATGAATAAATTGTGTCGACGCTTCCGCAACGGGTTAAAGAATAAATTTCAATCTAATTATCAGGACATCCTGGCTTATCACCTTTCGGAATCGAAAAAAAAGTGATAAATCAATTCAAATGTTATGCTTACACATAAAAAACACTCGGCGTATAAATGTTAATAATTATGCAAGAGCTAACGAAGATAAGTAAGTAAAAAACGGCAACTATCCTGTACCATCCTGTTTTTTGATGATTATTTATGCAATCGTTGCCGGAAAAAATAAATAAGCATTTAAAGGGTAGAGCGCAATCTTATTAAAGGAAAAGAGCGACCGGTGGTCGCTCTTTTCCTTTAATACCTTAATCAGAATTAAATAGAAAGTATAAAATAATTGATTTTTAAACACTTAATAAAGTGACTCCGCGGGAAAATTATTTAACGAGGAATTGCGGAAAATTCTGTGTGGATTCACAACCCACCTGGATCATTACCTGGCGAAGTTGATTTTTGAGAATATTAATGGTATGTGTGCCTCCCTCAGCACCCAGCGCGCCAACGCCGTACATAAATGAGCGTCCCATAAAAGTAAAGTCTGCGCCGGCAGCCAAGGCCCTTGCAACGTCCGGTCCTGACCGGAGCCCGCTATCCAGCATTACTTTTATCTTGTCCTTGTATCCCAGAACTCTTTGAAGAGAATGCACGGAAGACTCTGCGGCGTCAAGCTGCCTTCCACCATGATTGGAAACGATGATCCCATCTAATCCAAGCTTAACGACTTTCTCCGTATCCTCTTCAGTAACAACACCTTTTATCACCAACTTTCCTTTCCATTTATCTCTTAGAGCGGCCACTTTGTCCAGATTCAGTTTACCGTTAAAGGTTTTATTCATAAACAGCCCAAGATGATGCATATTCATGCCCTTTGGGATATAAGGGAGCAGCGTTTCAAATTTAGGTGTACCATGCAGTAAAGTCCTTATCGCCCAATGCGGTCGTCCCATGATCTGTAAGACGTTATGCAGGGTCATCCGGGGCGGCATTGATAATCCGTTTTTAATCTCTTTGGATCTGTATCCGAAGGCGGGCACATCACTCAATAGGACCAGTACAGGGCAATGTTCACCGGCACGCTTCAATATCTTATCTCTGAGTTCATCCTCCTGAGGATGATATAACTGAAACCAGGCCTTCCCCTCCGTGATCTCCGCGACCCGTTCTATAGAACTGGTTGTCACTGTACTTAAAATAAAAGGGATATTCTGTTCAAAGGCGGCCTTAGCCAGAATTTCAGGAGCATTTGGCCATACCAGACCCTGGAGTCCCACCGGAGCGATCCCGAAGGGTGCATCGTAAACATGACCAAATAATTCCGTCTTCAGTTGCGGAACGGCATTTCCCGAAAGATAATAGGGCAGCAGCTCCACCTCTCTTAACTCGGCGGTATTCTTATCCAGATTGACTTCTTCATTGCATGCACCATCCAGGTAATCAAACGCAAACCCCGGTATTTTCTGCTTTGCCTTCTTTCTGAGATAATCCACAGAAGGGTAATTGGTATTATATCGCGTATCCATATTTTTAAAATCTTATAATTGAACGGTCTACTCCGGTCCCGGTGCCGGTATATGCAAATGTAGTTTGAAAGGCCGGGATTTTTCTGTATTATCTTAGCATCTTACGATCTGATTTATACCTATTTGCCGCTGTCAGACATTCAGATGAATGGCCTGAAAGGGTGCGGAGTAGTATTTGAGATCAATGATATCATTGGGTAATTGCCGGTTATTCCAGCTTGAATGGATCGCCAGGGCTGTTCCCAGGGCAGTGGCCTGAGCCATAGAAGCGGCATATACTTCGGTATCCGGGAATACGGCAGCCAGCAGGTTCATATAGATAGTATTTTTGCCAAATCCTCCGTCCACAAAGATCTTTTTGGTTTTACCCTTTTGCAGGATGATCGAGGTACTTGTAAACTGCTCAGCAACAATAAACATCATCAGCGCGTGGTATGCCTCAATTGCATTTTCAAACCTGTCCATCGATACCTCTTCGAATCTGGCAGCTTCAAAAATGGGAGATGCATTCAGTTTATGGATAAGCTCCTTGTCATATTCCGCCTTTTTCAAAACGGCCATATCCTGATCAAAATACCTGGCGATACGACTCGCCTGCTGCTCGTGTTCATAACCGGCAAACAAGCGGGAGGCCTTAACAGGCGTGCCCTTGTAACTGATATAACACAGGCAATTTTGATCAATCTCTTTTTCTGTTAACGGCGTATCATTGAAAGGGTTGAGGCTGACACACCAGGTTCCGGTAGAAATTAATACGAAAGGCTCACTAAAATTAAACAGATAGGGAATAAGCGCGGCCGAGCTATCGTGTAAGCCTATTCCAACAGCCATCTGATGTTTATTTGCTTCAACCTGAATTACCTGATCGGAGGGATAAATCGGAGCCAGTTTTTTATCCAGTCCTTCCGCATATACCCAATGATGATAATCTTTCTTTTTTAAATCCCAGAGCTGCGTGTGGCATCCCAGGCTCGTAATATCGGAATAAAACTTTCCTGTAATTAATGAACTCAGATATTGGGGCAGATGTAAGGCATAATAAATCTTTTTATACAGCTCCGGACGCTGCTGCTCAATGCGGTAGAGTTGCAGTCCGGAGTTCAGGCTGCCCGAACACGGCGAAGCGGTTGTTAAGGCCAGTCGCCGACGTCCTCCATATCCATCATATAATTTGTCTTCCAGTTCCTTAGGGAAAGGCTTCAGGTAATTATATAAAGGAGCAACAGGTCGCCCTGTGTTATCAATATATACCAGGCTGGCACCATATGAACTAATATTTACCGCCCGGATCAGAAACTTCCGCTTTTTTAAAAGTTCATCCAGACCGGTTAATATAAAATCACGAAGCTTTTGTATATCTTCACAGGCAAACCCGTCTTCATCCTCAATTTCCGGAAAACATTCAGATTTTTCAAAGACGATGCGGTAATGCTCATCAAAAAGAAAAATTTTCTTATTTGTTTTCCCTATGTCAAATAATACTATGACAGGTATTTTGTCCATAATCAATTTTTACAATCCAGTTGTTTGAGAATCAGCGCCTCTTTCGGCAATCAGTTGATCTCTGACCCCCAGTTTTCTGTATAAAGCCAACGGCTGCAGGGCCCCGCCGGCCCTTCTTCTTGCCTCTGCTACAAGAGGCCTTACATCTGTGCGGAATGCGTTTTGCAAAATCTCCTGGGCCTTGACAACATCGCTGTTATTTCTGGCTTCTTCCAACGCTTTTTTATCCACCAGGAGCGCCTGTGCATAGGCGGACATAATTGCCTCCACGGATTGTAACAGGTCTTCCAGCGGATCCTTGACATTATGGGATGCGTCGATCATCCAGCCTAAATCACTGGCATGATTCATCCCCCTTGCATCCATACCGTCCACTAACTCGTTAAAGATTAAAAATAACTGATAGGGTTTAATACTGCCTGCCGTAAGGTCATCATCTCCATACTTAGAATCATTAAAATGAAACCCGCCAAGCTTCCCTTCATTTAAAAGCAGGGCAACAATCTGCTCAATGTTCGCATTGGGTAAATGGTGTCCCAGATCAACGAGCGTATATGCCTTCTTTCCTAATTTGCTTGCGTACAAATAGGACTGTCCCCAATCACCCACGGTAGTGGAATAGAAATTGGGTTCAAATGCCTTGTACTCAACAAAAACTTTCCAGTCTTCGGGAAGCGCACTATAGATCTCCTGCAGGCTTTCCAGGGTATGATTAAACGCATTTCTGAAACTTAACTGGCCTGGAAAACAAGAGCCGTCGGCCAACCAGACAGTGAGTGCCTTTGACCCAAGCGCTTCACCTTGTTTGATGACTTCAATATTGTGCTCGATGGCTTGTTTTCTAACGGCTTTATCTACATGCTGCAGGGAACCAAATTTATAACTTAGCTTCTGTCCCGGCTGGTCCTGAAAGGTGTTTGAATTGACGGCGTCAAATTTAAGCCCATTGTCAGCAGCGGTCTTTTTAATAGCAGCATAATCCTCAGTAATATCCCAGGGAATATGCAAAGAGATAGAACCGCTGTTCCGGTTAAGCGCATGCAAAAGACCGACGTCTTCGATTTTTTGTTCCAACGTATTTGGAGCACCGCCAAAATGAAAACGACCGAACCTGGTACCGCCGGCACCCAATGCCCAGCTGGGTATTCCGATCTGGAAAGCTGTCAGCTTTTCAATAATGCCCGCTGCATGATCGACCGATGAAGATAGGTATTCATATCGCCGGGTATGTTCAGTTAACAAACCTTCGTTAAAGGCGTCAATTTGTTGTTTATCTATACGCATAAGTTATTTTTTAAGAGTCATTAAATCAGGAAGATTATTTTACACAAAGTAATATGAGGGCCATTTTACGCTGCTGCCACAAAACAGCCCCTGTGCATATTGCAATGTGTAAAATAATACAGTTTCCATTATTACGGAAACTTCTTCCACCACTATTCAAAACTATCTTACAAAGGCCATGGCGACACCGCCATCCACATTCAGTATGTTACCCGTAGATTTATTCAATAATCCCCCTACAAATGCATAGCAGGCGTCAGCGATATCTTCAGGCAAAATAATCTCATTGAGCAGCGTACGCTTTGCATAGTATGCAGGAAGCTCTTCCACTGTAATACCATATGCCTTGGCACGGCCTTCTGCCCAGCCGCCTGCCCAGATATTGCTGTTGGCGATAACTGCATCGGGATTGACCGTATTAACCCGGATCTTATCTTTTCCCAGTTCTGCAGCAAGCAGCCTTGTCAGATGCGCCTGGGCAGCTTTTGCGGACCCGTAACCGGCATTGTTTGGCCCCGCTACTACTGAGTTCTTAGAAACAATATTGATAATATCTCCGCCGATCTGCTGTTTACGCAGCACAGCAGCCGCTGCTTTGGAAACCAGAAACTGCCCCTTAACCAGGATATCATACAATTTATCCCATTCTTCAATGGAATGATCTTCGATAGACTTAGAGATACTGATACCTGCATTATTGACGACGATATCTACGCCGCCAAACGCGAGTGCGGTTGCATTAAAGGCGTCCACAATGCTCTGATTATCTGTTACATTAAGCAATGTGGAAGCTACAGCATCCTTGCCAAACAGCTCTTTAAATTCATCTACGGCGCCTGCAAGCCTCTGCTCATTGACATCATTTAAAATAACACAGGCTCCCTCCTGGACAAATTTCCTGGCAATTGCCTTACCAATACCTCCTGCGCTTCCCGTAATGAGCGCAATTTTTCCGCTCAGGGATTTAGGCTTCGGCATGCGCTGCAATTTAGCTTCCTCCAAGAGCCAGTATTCAATATTAAACGCCTCCTGGCGCGGTAATGAAGTGTACTCAGAAATAGCTTCGGAGCCGCGCATTACATTGATAGCATTGATATAAAACTCTGCAGCGACACGGGCAGTCTGCTTATCCTTGGAGAAAGTAAACATGCCCACGCCGGGGTAAAGGATCACCACCGGATTAGCATCACGAATGGCCGGGCTATTATCATGCTTGCAAGTTTCATAATACTCCGTATACATTTTGCGATAGTCCTCGAATAAGGGCTGGAGCTTTTCCCTGATGTCATTTACATCACTCAGGTCAGCATCGGGAGTCAGGTTAAGGACTAAGGGTGATATTTTGGTCCTTAAGAAGTGATCCGGACAGCTGGTTCCTAACGGGGCCAACCGGTCCAGGTCGTTGGAATTGATAAATTCCAGTACCCGGTCATCGTCTGTAAAGTGACCCAACATCTTTTTATTGGAAGAGCAGAATCCCCGGAGCACAGGGGCCAGGGCGGCAGCCTGCGCCAGGCGCTCCGCTTTTGCAAGCGACTTTATTTTCTGGCCGCCAAATACAGATTTGTCTTTGCCGCTGTGGGATTCAATATATTCAGCACAACGCTCAATGACTTCCAGCGTATTGACATAGCTTTCATAAGCCGTATCGCCCCAGGTAAACAAGCCGTGAGAGCCTAACATAATGCCACGGATGCCCGGGTTTTCATCCAGACACTGCTTAAGCTGCAGCCCCAGGTCAAATCCTGGTTTCTGCCATCCGACCCACCCAATCGTGCCGCCAAAAAGCTCTTCTGTGATCTTTTTACCATCCTTGGCCGCAGCGATAGCAATAGCAGCATCCGGATGTAAGTGGTCAATATGTTTAAAAGGCAAAAAGCCATGTAAAGGCGTGTCAATACTCGGCGCTTTACTTGCCAGATCATAAATACAGTGATTAAACAAGCCTACCATTTCATCCTCATGCTCTATGCCTCTGTAAATATTTTTTAGCGCTCTTAGCCGGTCTACATATAAAGCAGCCAGCCCGTTTCTTTTCATGGTACCCAGGTCACCGCCGCTTCCTTTTACCCACATTACCTCCACTTCATTTCCTGTAAGGGGATCCTTGGCCATTGCTTTACAAGAGGTATTCCCTCCCCCATAATTGGTGAGACGCAGATCTGCACCTAACAAATTAGACCGGTACACTAACAATGCGACTTCATCCCCGGCCAGCTTAGCAGCCTCGGTTTCATCCCACAAATAGCTAACGTGTTTAAATTGTGTTTTTAATTCAGACATATGAATTTCTGTTTATTTTTTATTTAATGATGTATTATTTTAGTGAATTACCATAGCCTACCACCAGGACAGAAATGATAATCAATGCAATACCGGCCAGTATCGTCGCATAGGTTTTCTTTTGAACGCCTTTCCATTCTTTTAAGGCCAGTCCCCATAAATTCGCGACAAGGATGATAAAGGCCATATGTAAAATCCAGGAACTCGGCCCGTTTCCCATCCGGCTTTCTCCCATTCCGTAAAAGAAAAATTGCAAAAACCAGGTTGTCCCCGCAAGCGCGCAGAACAAATAGTTTTTAATTAAAGGTGTTTTCTTGTTGGTATAATCGCCAAAGGTTTTATTACGGGCATTGAGCAGCATACACCAGATAAAATTGGTTGTAAGGCCGCCAAGCAAAATAATAATATAGGTGACATTATTCTGAAAAAGGAATTCACCCTGGCCCGTATGGGTCAGTTTCCAGATATCATTGGCCTCATTGGCCATAGACTTTCCTGCATCCATCCCGAAAGCGAAACACGCACTTAAAATACCGGAAATGATCGCTACGGTAAGACCAAGCCCTATTTTATATTCTTCTTTTTTCTTTAACTCAGCATCCTTCTGCAGGTCTTTGTCTTTTAGCATCCCGGCTTTACCACAAACAATTATACCCAATACACAGATCAATATGCCCAGCAAAACCGTCTGGCCCCAGGTATTATGCAACAGGTCAGAAAAGGAATCATGGCCCGCTGAAGGATAAAAATTATAATAAACAGAAGGAATCAGAGAACCAAACACGGAACAAAGGCCAAGAATAATCGTGCTTCCGAGTGCCACTCCTAAATACCGTACACCTAATCCATAGGTTAATCCCCCGATGCCCCACAGTACGCCAAAAGTATAGGTGATCGCAATGGTATGTTGGTCTGCATGGCTGATGATCGAAGTAAAATCCGGTATGGTCAGCCATGCGGCTAAAAACGGAATGAACAGCCAGGAGAATATCCCACCTGCAATCCACAGTGATTCCCATGCCCACCCCTTTACTTTCTTATAGGGAATATAAAAGCTTCCTGAAGCAAATCCTCCTAAGAAATGATAAATGATACCTAGTATTAGTTGCATAAAGAAAGGTTAGAAGTTCTAATAATTATATTTTTCAAAAATAAACTTATGCTTGTGGATGACTGTCCTGTGCCATCCTGTCTTAAAGTCTTATTAACATTAATCCATAAATTTTAAAGGCGTAATGGTAACCGGACCTTTTACACCAGAAGGCTTTACATCCCACCCGGCAGTTGTAAATAAACCGTCTTTGCCTCTGTTTTCTGCGTCATGCGCCGGAAAATTGATATTGTAAAATCTTTTATAATGAAGATCATTTCTGTCCATATAACGGATGCGGTTAGCCATAAGACTAGAAACCCGGATCCTTATTTGATTGTCATCTTTCAATAAATCAGCAGCAATATCCACTGTAAACTTAGGCCCAAGTAAGGTCGCTATTTTCTTACCGTTTAAAATTACTTCCCCATTTTCTTTTACAGTCCCCAGATCCAGGCGAAACAAATCGACATTCTTGTTCAGCGGGGGCTTCTTAAATTCTACGGTGTAGTCCACCGTTCCTGAAAAATTAAGCGCATTCGTATCAGGTAGCGTCGTCCAAAAATTTAATGAATGCATTACGGTTGACTTTGGCAAAACAGGCCCCCCGTCTATAAAATCAAGCGTCCAGTCTCCCGTTATCCGGAAAGGGTCCCCGGCAATTTCAGTATATGGATAGGGATGACCCGAAAGCTTATCTGCGCCAGCCTGCACGATGACACTCTCCCAAGGCTGAAGCTGAATGAATATTTCTTTTTCCCCCATTTTATTTCGGATGCGTGCAATCCCATCCTGATGCTTCATAGGGTTAAAAATGGCGTAACTTATCTTGTCTTTATCAGCAAGTTTTATCCATCCGTCAAATACTTTATCGCTCCGGTTGTCGATAAAATAAAAGGCTCCCTTATCCGATTTGCGCCGGATAAACTGAAGTCCGCGGTGTTCGGTAATTGACTCCCTCCGGACCTTACCAGAGATCAGCAGCTTACCCAGATCATCAGACATGAAGACCGTTCCCTTACCCAGCGTGGCTTTCTGCACGCCGTCTTTCGATTCATGAAATTGCAAAGAGCGTTTCAGCGCTGAGAAAGCTTTTTGTCTTTTTGCCAGATCACTAAACCCGTCAACACTCCCGGGCAAATGATCAAAGACCAATACGGTGGCCCCCTGGCTGACCAGTGAGAGAATTTTATTGAAGGTCTTTTCGGGCATATTGTTGACAGCTGACAGTAAAATGGTCTGATACTGCCCTGCTGCACTTTTAATTTTATTTCCGGCAAAGGCCAGTTGCCCTATCTGGCGATCAGAAATAAAATCAAAACAATAGCCATTGTCCATCATCCATCTGGCATTATTATTAAAGGCAGTTCCTTCAAATCCGTTCATGCCGTCATAATGCTTTAACAGGGTCTTACCTCTGGAATGATAACTGTCATAAATCGGAAAATACTGCAGCACATCATTATCCGGACGGCTGTTTTGCAAGAAAGACTGACAAACGCTGATATAATCATTGAGCTTAGCAAAATTATGCCACTGTGGATTGGCCGGTTGAAAATGAACGGCAGCATAGAACAGCCATCCGGGCCAGGGCGCATTTATGGGAGAATAAGCCACCCCATGATAGAAAACATGGTTTATACCTCCCAGGAAATACAAATCAATCGCTTTTTTAACGTCTGCTAAAGAAGATAGGAAGTGGTCCTTTAACCAGGTAGCAGATTCCGAAGAAATCAGTGGTTTACCTGTCACATTTGCGGCAGAGGAGGCAAATTTAAACCGCAGCGGGTCTGTCCCCTCAGTTTCGGGTATATCAACGGCGGCATAGAGATCTAAGATATTGGCCGGAGATCCATGCGATTGGTTGCGGATCAATTTGCCTTTTGCTTTGCCCCAGCGCTGCCATTTTTCTGTAAAATGGGTCAGCAGTAATTCTCCTATTGTCTGCCGGTAATCAGACAAAACCCGGGAAGCTTTCTCGCTGTTATTATCTTTATTCAGGAGTTCGGGTAAATATTGCCTTAGGTCATAGCCATGTGCTTTTTTAAATTCAGCAAATAAGGCTGGTGTAAAATCTGCCTGTCCGTAGGCATCATCCACTTCATAGGAATCATTGAAAAAGCCACGCAGCCCCTTTAAAGAATATCCATTAAATGCAGTATCAAAATGCCTGAGATAATGATCTACCGCAGTCGCTGAGAAATGGTCGATGACAAAGCCTTCCCCTCCGGGAGCAGCCCTTTCGACCATCTTGCCATGCTGACCTTCAAACAGGGCATAAAGCTGGTAACCGTCTGATGGAGCGGTCCAGTTCAGATAACCCTTTGCATCAACCAGCGATGTAAGATCTTTATAACCTCCTTTAGCATCGTAAGCCATCAGGCAGACTAAGGGAAGCGGTTCAGAAAAACGCACCTGATCCAGCGCCCATTTTTGCAAATTCTCAGACCCGTTCAGCTTAATTGGACTTTTAATCTGAGAGATATCCACTGCTGGGCGGTGCTCTGCCCTGACCAGGGCTTTTTGTATAAATTCAACAGGCACTTTCAGGCGTTCTCCTTTTTGAAGCGCATACTGCCTTATCTCCATAGATTTGCTTGCATCCGCATCTGTCACCCAGGGTCCTCCAAACGGCCAGCCCGTTGCGTTGGCCAGATCTATACCCAGATCCAGCTTTTTGCCCTCCTGCAGTGTATACTCCAGCATCTCCATCCACTTTTTCGATAGAAACGATATATTATGCTTTTCTTCTCCCTGAACGCCATAGATAGGCGTAATTTCCAGACCCCCTAATCCCGCCTGCTTATATAGTTGCATCACAGCTGTCAGATCTTTTTCATTTACTGCACTTCCTTCCCACCACCAGCGGGTCCAGGGTTTAGCTTCCCGGGTGACTTCAGGCCAATGCAGCTGCCCTATGGCCAGATGACTGAAAACAACTAGCGTTGCCAGAAGCGAGCCGACGTTTTTTCTATATAATGATGTTGGTCTAGTCTTGAAAACGTGTTGAGGAGGCATTAATTTCTCGCTTAAAAGTTATATTAAAATAAAACGAATTGCACACAACCTGTGTCCATACTGACTTTGCATAATAAACCAAATATCAGACAGCGCTCAATGTTTGATTTTTTCTAATCAATCATTGACACGCTTCCCTTTGCAGCATTCTTAAACAAGTGAACATTCGTTAAATCAGACAGTCTTGCAATTATAAAGGTTAATTTCAACTCAACCATCCCGCACTGTCCTGCTCGCTCAGTGCAAGCAAGTGTTCAGCAAAAACCCCCGCTTTCTGTTCAAAGCGAGGGTTTTTAATTTTTACACTAAAAAATCAACCGGTTAGAACCCAGGATTCTGTACCAGGTTCTTATTAGAGGCAATTTGTTGGGCCGGTAAGGCAAATAATAAGGTATTTGCACTGGGATCGGCCGGCTTTTCCTGCCAGGCATCCAAAAATTTGCCAAAGCGGATAAGATCTTGCCTTCTCCACCCTTCCCAGTAAAGTTCCCTGCCACGCTCATCCAGCAAGTTGTCCAGTGTAAGTGATGTAAAGGCGGCCACACCCCGATTCTTACGGATACTATCAACCAAGGCGAGTGCCTCAGCAGCGGAACCATCACCTCCCCGCAGCATAGCTTCTGCTTCCATTAATAATACATCAGAATAACGGTATACAACCCAGTCGTTATTTTTCTGACCTGTGCTACTATAGTCATATGCATACTTCATTGGACGGATCCCCGCAGTTTCCAGAGTGGCACCGGAGGTTCTGAGCGTTACTTCCGGTGTAAATACCAAAGGCGCGGTACTTGGATTTCTGGCCATCAGGGGTTTGTTATTATTCCAATTATACTGCTGCCCTGCGAAGAAGCCTACATTCTGCCTGTGGTATTCTGCTTTACGGTTGTTGGTGGTGTCTGCCGGATATTCATAATAAATCCCGCGACGCTCATCTGTGCTCTGAAACTTATCGTAAAAATCAGAAAGCGTGGCCCAGCCGTTCCAGCCACCAGGTAGCATATTATAATGAGCGATGGTATTCCATGTGCGGTCGACGCTGCCTCCTCTCACGCCATTTTGATTGTACAGTGTAAAGATATTTTCTGTAGAGATCTTATCATTATCAGGCGCGAAATTGTCAAAATAGTGTCCGGGCTCAGATACTGAATATTCACCGCTGGCCGTAATTTCCTTTGCCAGCGTAATAACCTGATTCATATCCTCTTTACTGAAAGTAGGATGCTCTCTGTTTAAGAAGACGCCTTTATTTAGGTACAGTTTCATCAGCAGCACTTTTGCCGCATTTTTATTGGCAATATAGGCCTCGCCGGCTTTGGGCAAATTGGGTAGCGCCTCACTTAAGTCTTTTATAATAAAATCAATGGCTGCCTGCCCGGTCATAACAGAAGGGAGTGTTTTAAAGCTTTCCAGATTTTCTCTGTAAGGTACCTGTCCCCAGAAATCCAGCATATCAAACATAGCAAGTGCGCGAATAAACTTCGCTTCCGCCTTTTGTTGCTCAGAAGGGTTAAAACGAAGCACATTTGACGCCTGAAAAATAGCATTCCCCAACCCGTTGAAGGTATTCAGCATATAGGAGTTATCTGCATTCCAGAGGTGCAGATGCAGGGCTCTGTGGATCCCGTTATCGTCCCAGTCGCCTCCTCTGGTCGGTGCGATCGCCTCGTCTGTCGTTATTTCCTGAAGGCACCAGCGGTTATCTTGCTGGTAAGGCCCATTCAAAGTCGAATAGGCGCTGGTCAACAGGTCATCTACGGATTTAGATACACTGCCTGCATCTCCCAGCTCACTGTAAAGATCCTCATTGAGCTTTGTGCAGGAAAAAACCAGGCTGCACAAAATGAGCATCGTAAAATATATTTTTGAAGCTTTCATAAATTATATCATTTAGCTGTTTATAAATTATAAGGAAAAGTTTACGCCAAGCAGAATCGTTCTGGCTGGCGGGTAAGGGAGATATTCAATGCCCAGGGAAGGAATGTCAGCGTCTGAACCGTCCGTATTCACTTCCGGATCAAATCCTTTATACCCGGTCAGCACAAATAGATTCTGCCCCGTGAGCGAAATATTTAAGTTCTTAATGGTTTTCCCTATATCGCCTACTCTGTAACTCAACGTTATATTAGACATTTTCATGTAATCTCCTTTTTCCAGATAGCGGGTAGATGCTGAAGCAGAGTTAGAAACAGACTCCTTGGCAGATGGATTGAAATAGAAGTTACCAATATTTCTGCCCGGAAGGTTACTCAGCCCCAAAACTGTGGCCATGGTATTGTTAAACAGATAGTGACCAAAAGCACCATTCATATTAAATGTCGCCGTAAACTTCTTATAAGTTACATCAGTACTGATACCCAGTAAATATTTAGGATTAGGGCTCCCCACATAAAACTTATTTAAAGCCGGATCATATTTAGGATCAGTGAGTGGCGAGCCGACAGTCCCGTCCATTGCCTGATACATGCTGGTTCCGGTCGCAGGATCAATACCAGCGTATTTTGCCAGATACCATACATTCAACGGCTGGCCGTTAACCATGCGCTGGCCTAATACACCGGAAAATCCCTGACCTCTTAAGGCGGCCGTGGTATAATAGCCTGTCAGGCCGGAAACGTCGTTTTTAATGTAAGTAGCGTTGGCTGTTAAGTTCCAGTTCCAGTCTTTCTGACGGATGATATTACCGGTCAGAGACAGTTCAAAACCTTTATTAGATATCTCTCCTGGCAGATTTACCCAGAGCTTTCCACTAGGCGGTGCCGGCTGGGCGATAATACTTTCAAATAATGCGTCCGTCGTTTTTTTATCGAAGTAATCCAAAGAGCCGAACACCCTGCTGTCAAATAACGCAAAGTCAAGTCCCGCATTCAAGGTCGTTGATGATTCCCATTTAAGGTCAGGGTTCCCGAAGTTGGCCTGAGATATGGATTGTGTTTCAAAAGTAAACCGGTCTCTGGAAGCGCCTGACGGGAAGGCAGAGTTCCCTGTCTGCCCCCAGCCCAGTCTGAGTTTTAAGTTATTGACGACCGTGCTGCCTTTCAGGAATGACTCGTTGGAGAGATTCCAGGCAAAGGCTAGAGACGGGAAATTAGCATACCGGTTATTTTCCCCAAACTTTGTAGATCCGTCGCGCCTGACTGTAGCAGTCAGTAAATATCTGTCCAGATAATTAAAGGATGCCCTTAGAAAGAAAGACTGCAATTGATTGGACGGATCCCTGTAAGAATTAATAGATCTGTTATTTGCAGTTGAGTAATTCAGATAATCGTAAAAATCCAGGCCGGTATAGGTAAAACCGCTTCCTGATTCAGAATTCCATCGAGATTGATAGTCCAAAAACTCATACCCTGCTACCGCATTAAGATTCAAAGCGTCGGACAACTGTTTGCTATAAGAAAGGGTTTGTGTCAGCTGTTGATCGGTTTCGGTATTGTTCCCGATAAAGGCCATACCATTATCAATCTGACTGGAGTCGATCATACCGGCGATATAACGACCTGTCCGGGATCCGGACTGCCGGGTAACGCTGTAGATCAGTTTATACTCCAGATCATCTGTGATTTTGTAATAGGGAGATACGCTTGCTACAATGGTATTCACCACAGCCTTGTCTTTATAGGCATTCAGAGAGGTCAAGGGATTGAGCTGTGTAGAAGATACATAGGTTGGATTACCATTAGCGTCATATAACGGACGTGTCGGATTCCATTGCATGGCCTGAGAGATAACGTTCCCGGTGAAGCCTACGCCAACATCGATCGGTGCCAGATTTTCATTGGTTTGTGTCACCAATAGATTGATATCCAGCCCTAATCTTTTATTCTCCAGGAATTTAAAATTACTGCTCAGGTTGGCCGTGTATTTTTTCAGATCGGAATTCTTAATAATCCCTTTTTGATCCAGATAGCCCAGTGATAGACGATACCGCCCGTTTTCCGTTCCCCCTGTGACATCACCATAATAATTTTGTGTCGGTGCAGTCCTTGTAATCGCATCGAAAGCATTTACGTCACTTCCAAAATCAGCTGTCTTGGCATCGTTTGGTGTATAGTTTTGTATTGCTTCCCTGAATTGTGACGCGTTCAGCACGTCCGGTCGCTTTAAAAGATTGGATATACCGCCCGAAGCGCCCAGGCTAAGTATTGGTTCTCCGGATTTAGCACGTTTGGTTGTGATAATCACAACACCGTTGGCGCCTCTGGATCCGTAAATAGCCGTTGCAGAAGCGTCTTTTAGGATATCGATGCTTGCAATATCACTTGGATTCAGGTAAGTCAGGGGATTGCCGCCATCAGTACTAAAACCACCGCTACCACCCGGTCTGGCAGATGTACCGGATAGTGGAATCCCATCTAATACAAATAAGGGATTGTTCCCGGCCCTGATCGAGGAATTACCTCTGATCTTAACGGTAGTGGAGCCTCCAGGCTGCCCGGTATTATTGATAACCATTACGCCTGGAGTTTTACCCTGGATCAACTGATCGGGAGCCGTAATAACGCCTTTATTAAAATCTTTGGCGCCAATACTGGCTACAGAACCGGTCAGATCCTTCTTTTTAACCTGCCCGTACCCAATAACGACAACTTCGTCTAAGGAAGCGTCTGCTGAGGGCTGAAGCTGCACATTAATATTGGTTTGGCCGGCAATGCTTACCGTTTGCGTAGCGTACCCGACATAACTTATTTCCAGTTGGGTGACAGAATTTGCTACGTCTAATTGAAAGCTGCCGTCGGCGGAGGTAAAAGTACCGGTGGTGGTTCCCACCGCCTTGATCGAAGCTCCGGAAACCGGACTGTTTTTCTCATTCGTCACATTACCCGTAATGGTTTTCGTCTGTGCGAAACCAGCAAGGGACAGCAGCATCAGTCCCATGCATAGAGCGAGTCTTGACGATAATCGCTTTGATGTCATAGATGAATAATTTTTAGGATGAAAGGATGTCAATCAAAAGAAACAGTGTGTTAACCGTTTTGGCGAACAACTAGACAAATATAAAAAATTTGCGTTTCTTTATATAAAATTTTGATAAAATATTTAAGGAATTCAATTTCTTTGTGTTGAAATCGATACCATGAGACTGTCAGGCTGTCAAGCAGGAGTTTAGATCAATAACTAATTTAAAATCAACATTATAAAGATCTGCAACAACTTAATGGATCGTTTTCATTTATTCCGCTTTAAAGAATAGATTTTATTGAAAAGCTCTGCTTTAGCTCGAAATAGTTGATTTAGCAGGCTATTTCTTAAAAAAGATTAACAAAACACATGACGTCCTTTTCCAACACTTTTCCCCGGCCCTTTATCAGCAATAAATGCGGCTTCTATCTGATAACGCTGCTGATTGGCCTGTTGCTGATTGTACATGAAAGCAGCGCCCAAAATAAAAAACAACCCGTTTTTAAACCTGACCATTTACGGGTTGACCTCCTTAGACATCCGGAGGCGGTATATAAAAATGGGCTCATCTGTTCACGCTCCTTAGCGGAAGCAACCCGTTTAGCAGCAGGTCCACTAAGATATGTGACCGTCAACAGCAGGTATCCCGGATTTAGCTGGACACTTAGTGAGGCTATCAGCTGTCAAAATGCTTATCAAATTCAAGTGGCATCTACCGGAAAAAATCTCGAGAAAGGCAAAGCAGATATCTGGAGCTCCGGTAAGGTTCTCAGTAGTCAAAGCGTTAATGTACTATATAAAGGCCCCGCCTTACAGCCGGATAAAACTTATTACTGGAGAGTAAAACTCTGGAGCAATAATAAAGAAAGCCCGTATTCGGTTATTCAAGCCTTCAGAACCGGCGATAAGTTATCTGATTATGCGCTACCTGGGTTTGTATTAACCAAAACACCCGGGCAACCCACCTCTCAAAAAGCATTTAATCCAAAAAATATTATCTATGATTTTGGCAAAGACGCATTTAGCCAGCCTCTGGTGAGCGTCAATGCGGCAAAAGACGACACACTGACTATCCGACTGGGCGAAAAATTAAGCCCGAACGGCCATATTGATACCGCGCCCCCCGGAACAGTCCGCTATAGGCAGGTCAAAGTTCCGGTACGGAAAGGCAGACATGTTTATCCTATTGCAATCGCCTCAGATAAAAGAAATACAGGCAATAATGCAATCAAAATGCCGGCATACATCGGGGAGGTCTTACCCTTGCGTTTCCTGGAAGTCAAGGGCAATCTAAAGAACGTCAAAATAAAAGAAGTCAGCCGGCGGGTGATACATATCCCTTTTGATGAGCATTCAACCGAATTTAAAAGCGCCGATCCTACCCTGAATCATGTCTGGGAGTTATGCAAACACACAATAAAGGCAACCACGTTTGCAGGCTACTATGTAGACGGAGACAGAGAAAGAATTCCCTACGAAGCAGACGCTTTGATTAACCAAATGTCTCATTATAGTACAGATGCCTCTTTTAATATGGCTAAAAGGACTTTAGCTTACTTAATCTATCATCCGACCTGGCCTACCGAATGGTCGCTTCAAAATCCACTGATCGCTTATAATGATTACATGTACAGCGGAGACGCCCGTAACTTGAATATCATTTACCGCGATCTGAAAAGTAAAGTCCTTACAGCACTCGAAGATCAAAATGGCCTTATCAGCACCAGGAAAGGAAAACAGGTACCCGCATTTCTGAAATCCATCCACTACAACGTCTTTAACGGCAATGAAGGACTCAGAGACATCGTAGACTGGCCTCATACAGAAAAGGAAACGGATGGATTTGTTTTTACCGATTATAATGCTGTGGTGAATGCCTTTTATTATGCCGCGCTGAACTCGATGGAAAGTATTGCCCGTGAGCTAGGGCTGAGGGGAGATGAAGCCTTTTATAAAAATAAAGCAACAGCTGTAAGACAAGCCTTTGAAAGATCCTTTATAGACAAAAAAACCGGGCTTATAGTGGACGGCATAGGAACAGATCATAGCTCTTTACATGCCAATATGTTTGCCATGGCCTTTGGGCTGGTGCCCCCAACACATTCAGATAAGGTTTTGGCGTTTATTAAGTCCAGAGGCCTCGGCTGCAGCGTCTATGGAGCTCAATTTTTATTAGAAGCATTAGGAGAACAAGACACGTCTAACTATGCATTACAGTTACTAACCTCCACCGGCAAGAGGAGCTGGGCTAACATGCTGCAGGAAGGCGCAACCATGACAATGGAAGCCTGGGGGCAGCAATTTAAACCCAATCAGGACTGGAATCATGCGTGGGGGACCGCACCGGCTAACTACATAGTTCAATATTTAATGGGTATACGGCCGTTAAAACCGGCGTTCCGGCAAGTAGAGATTAAGCCACATCCGGGTGATTTGAGCCATGCCAGTATAAAATACGCAACGATAAGAGGTGATATTCAGGTTCATTTCAACCGGCAGCCAGATGCCTTCCAGCTACAGGTGACTATACCGGGTAATACGAGCTCGAAAGTCTATTTGCCCTTTTCAGATAAGGGTAACCTGGTGATTAAAATGGATGGCAAACAGCTGAAGGTCCCTTATGATAAAGGCTATTGGATCGTTGACAGTGTCCCTTCAGGCAAACACGAATTCGAGGTTCAAAGGGGCTAAAGAAATCGCCTGTATGTATTCTCGCTGTCGCCCACTTGATCACTAAAGATTTATACCTGGCTAGTTAAAACCCCTAATCGACTGTTTCTGGAAAATTGTGAAATAAAATACAATCGATTGCATTATGAGTGTAAAAACCAATATATTTGTCTAAAGAACCCTGATCATGATCAATAAACCGGTTACCATATATGATATCGCAAAAAAACTCAATCTAGCCCCTTCCACTATCAGCCGGGGACTTAAACGACATGCATCTGTTAACCGGAACACACAGCAAAGAATCATACAAACAGCTGAACAGATGGGTTACCGTGCAAACACTTTTGCAATCAACCTTAGAAATAATAAGACCAGCACGATCGGCATCATTGTTCCCAAGCTGAATAGTTATTTTATGTCTCAGGTAATCGCCGGCATAGAAAAGGTCATTAATAATGCAGGTTATAACCTGTTAATCAGCCAGTCGCTGGAAGACGTCAACAAAGAGCGGCTTAACGTACAAACCATGTTTGATAACCGCGTTGCGGGCTTACTGGTTTCCCTGGCGGAAAATACAAAAGATATCACCCATTTTAATGCCATCAGAAAACGGGGTATTCCGGTGTTATTCTTTGACAGGACCCCTTCTGACAGCGACCTGCCTGCGCTGACCATTAATAATGAAGCTGCAGGATATAAGATCACTAAACATCTGATTGATCAGGGCGCTCAAAAAATAGTCCACATTACAGGTAACCAGTTAAGTAATGTATATAGAGAAAGAATGGCTGGATATAAAAAGGCACTGACAGAAGCTGGCCTTCCCATGGAACCAGTGCAAATTATCATCAATGACCTGTCAGAAGAAGCCGGCATTAAGGCCGCACGGCAGATTTTAAAATTGAAAGCGGATGGCGTTTTTGTGGCCAACGATCACTGTGCCGCCAGTTGTATGCATGCGCTAAAACATAATGGTAAGCGTATTCCTGAGGATATTCTAATTGCCGGTTTTAACAACGATATGATTTCCCGGATCATCGACCCATCTTTAACTACAATGGATTACCCCGGCTTACAGATGGGGGAGTTGGCCGCGAAAAATCTCCTGGCGCATATTCAGGAAAGAATTGATATCAATCTCACCGCCAACATCATCTTAAAAACACCGCTACTCATCCGTCAATCATCTGTAAGAAAGTAAGCGCCTCGTACCTTATTTAATTTTAAAGAAGCATCCAAAAAAAGAGAGACCACTTATTTAAAAGTAGCCTCTCCTCATTCACCATTTAAAACACGGTTCTAATTAAATCCCTCAACTTAATAACCAGGATTTTGCTTTAAATTCGGATTTAATGATAGTTGTTCGATCGGAACAGCGAACAGTAACTTGTTCTTATCATTGGAAGGTTTGTGGTCCCACCAGCTCGCCGTTGTAAATTTATCGAAGCGAATCAGATCTTGTCTCCGGTAGCCTTCGAAAATAAATTCACGCCCTCTTTCTGCCAGTAAGGAGTCCATTGTAAAGTTGCCCGTCGTATACTTTTTGGAAGGCCAGACTTTAGGATCAAAGTCTCTTTTTCTCACGGTATTGATCAGATCAACTGCTTCCGGCGTTGCTTTATTGCCATTTAAACGCATTTCAGCCTCCGCTTTCGCATAGTAGATCCATGTCAAACGATACACCATCCAGCTAGTGCTTCTGTAGTTCGCATCATCCTGTGCGCCCAATTTGTATTTGTTGAAACGAACACCACTATTTTCTTCCCCATGTGTCATATCAGACACCAAGGTCGAAGGATCTTGACCGGGCTTTAACTCACTGTTTCTTCTGATATTGTCCACAAACACCAATTGCTGTCCCTGATATTCTCTGTATCCCATTACAGGCCTGGTTTTATCAGCATTGTCCTTCTTAGTTGCCGCATCATAATACCACATCGGCCCAATAAAGAACCATTCCTTCTTACGCAAATCAGCATCGTCGAAAGTAGAATATACACCAGGAATGACTATTATGCCGTTATTGCCAGTTTCGTTACCTCCATAAATGAACTTTTGATTGAAGTGGTAAAAATCAGAAGGGAACCCGGCATTCCAATCCGCGGATTGGTGATTGTATACAATCGCGAAGATCTGCTCTTGTGATGCTTTATTATTAGGCAAATAGGTTTCTGTCAAATTAGAGTCCAGCGTGAGGCGGTTATTGATAACACCTCCCGCTTTATTGTCGATCAGCGAATCGCAGGCATTTATACAATCCTGCCATCTGGCTTTTCCTGACCATTTTTCTGCATTCAGGTAAAGCTCTGTCAGCATTGCATAGGCACCCGCCTTGCTCATTCTACCCAACATTTCTTCCGATAAATCAGGCGCAAGATTTATATTGGCTTTAATTTCTGCCTCGACAGAGTCGAATATCTGGGCTTCTGGTAAAGTTGATGGATGTTCTTCATCTACTTTTGTCACCCAGGGAACATTCCCATATAAATCCATTATACGGATATAATAGAAAGCGTGTAACAACTTTAATTCAGCAACAAAATTCTGTTGCTCCTCTTTGGTAATTCCCATTGAAGCCGCATCTCTGTTACCTATATTAATTATGGCTGAATTACAGTATCCTAATCCAGTCCATAGCAACTTCCAAGGATCCCTTACATCCGGATCATCAGAGTTCCAGGTGTGATAATGCAGGCGAATCCATTTGGCACCATCATAGCCATCGATACCTTTCTGTGGCCAGGCCAACTGATCTGCAGCCAGCTCACTGATTCGCCACCAGCCAATCTGGCCGGCACTGGTTGCCCAGGCATTCGTGTGCGTGTAAGGTCGCAATACCGCAGAAATAACCTCATCTCTATTCTGGTAATAGGCTTCCGCCGGAACTGAGTGATAGGATACAGGGTCCAGTTTTGTACAGGAATATATCGTTCCTGTCAAAACCAATACTAATAGCAAATATTTATAGATCTTCATCTTTAGCTCTTTTTATCAATTTAAAAACCAATATTAACCCCCAACAGGAAGGAGCGCGTACTTGGATATATACCGCGTCCGTCGATACTTGGGTAGAGTCCGGTGTCATCCACAAAATCAGGATCATTGCCTTTATACCCCGTAAATAAAGCGAGGTTAGATCCAGTTACATAGACACTCAGGCTTCTGAGATATTTATTTTCCTTGATCGGCACATTATAGGAGAAGGTCACTTCATCGAGTTTCACAAAGTTTCCTTTCTCCAAATAATAATCAGAATACTGGTATCCGCCTTTAAGGTCCTTATATTTTGTGAACGCAGACTCCAGCACATTTGTAGGTAAGGTGGTTTGGTTACCGTAAGAAAGATCAATGGTATTCAGGATATCATATCCGAACTTACCGCGCAGAGAGAATCTCAAAGAGAAATTCTTATAAGTGAACGAGTTGGTCAAAGAGGCATACAGTTTAGGAATGCCATTACCGATCTGCGTCTGATTCTCAACATCACTCGCTTCATCTGCACTTACCTTATTGCCATCCTTATCGTAGAACAGCCAGTCGCCGTTCTCATCAAGGCCGGCATATCTTTTTCCAAAGAAGCCGCCAAGATAGTCGCCTGGGTAGATATAGTTATAGGCATTACCTAAGTCACCATAGCCACCGATACCTCCGCCATTCAGCCAATTACCGTTTGTATACTCTAACAGCTTGGTTCTGCTGTGAGAAGCTGTCGCATCTACATTCCAGGTAAAATCATGTGTACGGATAGGTGTTCCACTTAAGGTTAGTTCAATACCATTGGTTCCCAGTTCTCCGACATTTAAATATGTTGTTGTGGCAACGTTAGATGGTTGTTCAACAGTTGCTCCAATAACCAACCCGTCTGTTCTTCTTTGGAAATAATCCACGGAACCGGATAATCGATTACCAAACAAACCAAAGTCAAGACCAAGGTTCAATTCTTTCTTACGTTCCCATCTTAGATCCGGATTCGGGTTTACAGAAGGGCCGTAGGTCTGATGCCAGGATCCGTCTGGATACAAGTAATATCCGCCAGTTCCAAGAGTAACAAATGGGTATTGCCCATTCGCAAATGCCTGGTTTCCTGTTATTCCATAACCGCCTCTTAATTTCAAGTTATTGACCCAGGGAACATTCTGCATAAAGGCTTCCTTACTGATAACCCAACCTGCAGAGACCGCCGGAAAATTACCCCATCTGTTATTCTCACCAAATGCAGTAGAACCTTCATGACGAAGGACTGCTTCTAACAGATATTTATCTTTATAGGAATAGTTTACCCTACCATAAAAAGAAATAAGCGTATTATCATACTTTTCGCTGAACATCTCTGCATGCCCTTGTCCCAATGCATTACCAGCACCCAAATCATTTTCTTCAGTTTCATCGGCTGCAAACCCTTTGTTACTTGCATTAAAGTTCTCTTCCTCATGATATTGGTAGCTGTAACCAAGTATGGCACTGATTAAATGATCCTGGGAGAAAGTCGATGTATAATTCAGATAGGTTTCCAACAGATAATCATTAGATAGACCTGAAGACTTGTATGCATAACCGCCATTTGGATTATCTCCATCATTTTGAGAGGCACGGGAGTTTAGCATCTTATACTGATTATCCACATATTGATCTCTTTGAGAGGATCCTGTAACGGTTGCACTCAATTCCTTTGTAAGTGTCAATGTGGATTTAAATTGTGCAAGTGTGGTTTGCTGATCACGTAAAGATTTTTCTTGGTGCAGGCGAGAAACCACATTTTCCACCTGATTATCATTCCAATAGCCCCCAGGATTAGTGGAATCATAAGGGCTCTGTGTTGGATTCTCTTTAAATAAAGCATCCTCCCAGTTTCCGCCGCCGAGTAAGTTCGCAGAATTATGGTTCGTCATAAAGGTAACCTGCGTCGTTAAACGGTCATTAAACCCTTTATGGGTAATATTTGCAGTAGCACCATATTGTTGCCTGCTATTTTCCTTGGCAATGCCTTCAAAATTTGAATAATACAAACTTGCGCGATAATTGGTTTTATCCGTTCCCCCAGTCATAGAAATATTATGGTAATGGCTAAAATTATCATGATTGATCAATTCATCGAACCAATCTGTGCTAGCTCCTTTGTCATTATCCTTTGAGATAACCCCTTCACTGATTTTCTGTCTGTATTCCGACGCATTTAATACATGTGGGTAACGTGACAGCGATTCTTTTCTGATCCAGGTATTATACTCATATTTAGGCGCCCCACCTTTACCACGTTTAGTCGTCACTAAGATTACGCCGCCATTGGCACGGGAACCATAAATAGCCGCAGCTGAACCATCTTTCAATACAGAAATAGATTCGATATCACTTTGCTGCAACAGATCCAGATTTCCACCCGGAACTCCATCAATAACCACCAATGGGCTGTTACCACCAGTAATGGAAGCTACCCCTCTTAATTGAATACTCGGGCTCGAGTTAGGATTTGATCCCGATGTACGTGTTATGGCTAGACCAGCTACTTTACCCTGGATCAGGTCCATTGCGTTTCTGGCCCCTCCCTTACTGAAGTCTTTGTCACTGATCTGCGTAATAGCGGAAGTCAGGTCTCCTTTCTTTTGTGTACCGTACCCTACTACGACAACAGCGTTAAGAGAAGTGTCAGTAACTGCTGACAGTAAAATAACCAGGCTGTCTCCTGTAATAGGAGCAGTCGCGTTTGCATAGCCAATTGAACTCGCCGTAATACTAGTTGCCGCCGCCGGAACATTCAGGCTGAATATCCCGTCATTAGTCGTAATGGTTCCACCTTTTCCTCCCACAGCCTGGACAGAGACACCACCAATTGGCAGGCCTGTTGCAGAATCCTTTACAGTACCAACCACTGTTCTGGCATCCTGGGCCAATACTGCGACCGAGTTTAAAAGGGCCAAAAGAAATGCGGCAATGCCGATCTTAAAGGCTTTTTTCATAATCGTTAATAGATTTAATTATTAAAACAAAGACAAGCGATGACTGCATTTCTTTTCAAGATAATTTTTTCAACAACCACCCAATAACACATCTACAAACCACGCTTGTTATTTCCAACAGAAAATAAAAACTTCTTCATTTATGATAAACATCCACTCATGAATAGATTTTTAAAGAAACCTTGACAATGCATGCTGCCTGGAGAGAGCCAATTTTATATGCAAATCAAATCCCTAAAGGTCCGTTACAAATCCATTAGCGTTTCTTTTGCTTTATCATAGGATATATTTCAAATTAGAGGTTAAAATTAGAAAGGATTCAAAAGGTTTTGTGTTAACAGATGGCGACTGGAAACTTAATGAATTTTAAATTAAACAAAATACATACATGAAATCTCCCATTTTACAACAAAATATGTCATACATATAAACTCAACTCAGTTCACTTTAATCCTATTGTCCAAAACCTTACATATATATTATTGCTGTTGTATTTGCGCCGGCCAAGCATTATATCTTCCCCTGTAAAACGATAACACGGTTTTATATCCAAAAGCAGTTTCCTTCATATCAAATTATTTCGTCGTATTCCATTTTACCTTTATTAGCATTTCTTATTATAAAATAGGATTTGAGTTCCGCCGGCATCTAAAAAATATAAAGCCCGACAACAAATGAATGTTATCGGGCCCGATCAAATGATTTAGTTAAATTTTAAATAACGGGGTTTTTACTATAGATCATCCAGAGCTCGTCTACTGTTTTACCCGTATGTTCTTTCCAGAAGCCATCCGTGTATGTCCCCTTGCGCATGGAACTATCTAAATGCTGTACGAAGTTCTTCTTATAATTTTTAGTGATCCACACCAAAAAGCGCGCGGTAATCCTATAGGCATTCGTATAATGTTGCTTTTCATTGAAAGGTGTCAGCGACCAGTTTGCCGCCTTATTATTGACTCCGTACTGGTTTCTGACATAGTCTGCAATACCCTCCGTAACCCAGCCGGGACCGGTATGTCCTTTATATGCCTGTACGATATGCATGGCTTCATGAGTGACCACATCCAGATCTTCCGGATGTTTTTGCATCCATTCAGGGCTTATGCGGATCACATCACCGGCTGTGGCGGCAACACCTTTATATTCCGGATCAATAATCATTGCAACCTTCTTGGAAGCATTCTTATTATAGGTTTTTATCTCTTTTGGATAAACCTTGAAAAATGTTTCCTGCATCCGGCTTTGCTCTTCCTTAGAAAAGTCTTTTGCCTTATTGATAAAAATAAGGGTAACCCCTTTTCGGGTAATGGTATCTCTGGAAAGATCCTGGTCAGAATATATCCGGTTCCAGTGTTTCTGGGCGCGCAACCCTGTGACCGCGCACAGAAACAACACCAATCCTATTGATCCGATTTTTTTCAACATATCTATTTGTTATTTTGTTTTGGATAAAGAGAAAGGCGCATCCGCCGGACGGATCCCTTTTTGTTTATTAGGCGTTTCACTCATCTTGATTTCCAGTTTGCCGCCTTTCTGAAGCTCAAAATGATCCAGATAATTTTTAGTATACGGCTTACCATTAAATGAGGCGGAACTGACATAGCGGGTCTTACTTGTATTACCTGGCGCATCAATAGTCAGGGTCTTCCCGTTTTCAAAATGCACTTTTGCCTGCTTAAACAGTGGTGCGCCCGTTGCATACTCAGTACTGGCCGGCGTTACAGGGTAGAAGCCCAGGGCGGAAAAAACATACCATGCAGAGGTCTGGCCGTTGTCTTCATCTCCGCAGTAACCGTCAGGGGTTGCTTTATAAAGTTTATTCATCGTCTCTCTGACCCAATACTGTGTTTTCCAGGGTTGCGCCGCATAATCATACAGGTAGATCATATGCTGAATAGGCTGATTGCCATGCGCATACTGTCCCATATCAGCGATCTGCATTTCCCGGATTTCATGGATCACGCCGCCATAATAGCTGTCATCAAACGTTGGAGGCATCGTAAACACAGAATCCAGCATTGCTGTAAATTTGTCTTTCCCGCCCATCAGATCAATCAGCCCCTGTACATCCTGGAATACAGACCAGCTGTAATGCCAGCTGTTTCCTTCTGTAAAGGCGTCGCCCCATTTAAAAGGATTAAATGGCGACTGGAACTGGCCGTCCTTATTTTTACCACGCATCAATAAATGCGTGGGGTCAAAAAGATTTTTATAGTTCATGGCTCTTTTACGGTAAATGTCTATCTCTGAGGCTGGCTTGCCCAGTGCTTTACCTAAAGTATATATACAATAATCATCATAAGCATATTCCAGAGTACGGGCTGCATTCTCATTGATCTTTACATCATAGGGAACGTAGCCCAGTTCATTATAGTATTTAGCCCCGGCACGTCCTACCGCCTGCATCGGCCCTTCATTGTTAGCACCATGCACCAGAGCCTTGTACAGCGTTTCAATATCATACCCTCTCAGTCCTTTAATATAGGACTCAGCAACAATAGAAGCAGAGTTGTTCCCTACCATAATATTCCTGTATCCGGGTGCCGACCATTCGGGCAGCCATCCCCCTTCCTTATAGTCATTAACAAGGCCCTCCTGCATTTCTTTAACGATATGCGGATAGACCAGATTTAAGAACGGGTATAAGGCCCGGAATGTATCCCAGAATCCGGTTCCACCGAACATATAACCAGGTTCTGTTTTGCCCGTATAAGGACTATAATGGACAGCTTTGCCTTCGGCATTAATTTCATAGAATTTTAGCGGGAAAAACACCATCCTGTATAAACAGGAATAGAAGGTCTTCAGCTGTTCACTTGTACCTCCTGAAACCTCCACTTTGCGCAGCACGTCATTCCAGATAGTATGCGCCTTGCTTTTCACTGTTTCAAAATTATCTGCGCCAATTTCCTTTAAGTTCTGGCCGGCCTGTTCAAAACTGATAAAAGAAGAAGCGACTTTAGCATTTACTTTTTCACCTTTTGCAGTATTGCTAAAACCAATAACCGCACCTGCATGATCACAAGTCTGTTCTTTCCCGCTGGTCAGGCTGCCGTCCTTATAGGTATATATATAGTCAAACGGTTTGTCAAATACAATTACAAAATAGTTCTTGAAATTGTCCGATACCCCACCGCTATTGCGGGTCGTATAACCAATGATCTTATTTTCTGAGGGGATTACCTTTATATAAGAGCCTTTGTCCAGTGCATCAATAACCACTGAACTGCTATCTGCCTTAGGAAATGTGAATCTAAAACTGGCCGCTCTCTCGGTGGGTGCAATTTCTGTGGTCACATTTTCGTCAGCAAGATAGACCCGGTAATAATAGGGTTTTGCGACCTCTGCCTTATGAGAGAACCAGCTGGCGCGGTCTTTCTCCTCAAAGCGGACAGCTCCGGTAATGGGCATAATTGCAAAAGCGCCATAATCATTCATCCAGGGTGAAGGCTGATGGGTTTGCTTAAATCCGTTGATTTTGTCTTTGGCATATTGATAGGCCCAGCCATCCCCCATTTTACCGGTTTGCGGCGTCCAAAGGTTCATCCCCCATGGCAATCCTATTGCGGGATACGTATTCCCATTAGACAGATCAGGCTTAGAATCTGTTCCCATTAGAGGGTTGACCAGATCCGCATAATCGATTTGGCCGGTTGAAGTTTGTGCGGTAGCAACGCCCAACAGCATAAGCCATCCACATACGGTAAAAAGTAGTTTTTGCATGTTTTGTTTAATTTTTAAAACATCCTGCATCAGGCTTGTAAACCCGGTTACAGTCAAAAGTGAAATTAACAATTCACTATTCGTACTGTTGCCAAACAAAATCCAATGCAGTGTTAATGATTTTCAAAGCAGTTCTATAATTAATTGGTTTTCCGGAGGACAAAATTATGCATTCCACTGTAAAGAAGTGCCTGATCGAGCCCTTTATTTAATGGATCCGAGTCACCGGCCTTTGTCCAGTTTACCGCTTTTGCCGCACCCCTTTTTACAGGGCTATAGCCTTCAGGGACATAAAAAGTCGCCGTGGCGCCGGCCGGCACCTCCACTGCTATTTTCACCGTCGCGGGCTGGCTGTTTTTATGATTACCACCCGGGCGTTGCCATGAAACGGAGATATTCCCAAAAGGGGTCTTGTGGCTGGCCTGAAAATCCTGAAGGTCGTCCGGGAAAGCAGGCCTCAAAACAGTGTGTTTGAAGCCGGGCTGCGCGGGGTCCGGGACAATGCCCGCCAGTCCCCTGTACATCCAGGCACCGATCTGGCCGAACATAATATGATTCAGGGAGATATCATTTTTAGACTGGATATTCCAGTTCTCATAAAGGGTAGTGGCACCATTGACCATCCACCATCCCCATGAAGGGAACACCCTGCTGCTTGCCACTTTATAGGCTGTATTATGGTATCCATACATGCTGAGCGCATCCAGAATCGTTTTGGAGCCCAATAAACCGACGTCCAGTTTATAGCCGTCTTCTTTCACCTTCTTATTAAGAGCGGCGGCTACCTTTTCCCCGTAGTCTTCCGGTACGATGCCCCAGTATAAGGGCGCGCTCATTTCTGTCTGATACCCTTTGTCATAGATGCCTGTTTCTTTATCCAGGTAAGTGTCATTAAACACCTTTTTGATCTTTTCCGCCAGCCGGCTGTACTTTTCGTAATCCGCCTGGTTATCAAAAATCTTCGCTGCCTTCGCGAGAATACATACATCTGTATAGTAATAGATCGTAGAAGTAAACGGCACGGGTGTCCTGGATTTGACCGGCACCCAGTCCCCGAGCCCCCAGCTACAAATTCCGCCCGGGCTTATGCTGGTGGTATAGTCTACATAACGTTTAATCCCTTCATAACACCGGCTAAGTATCTGGCTGTCTCCATAAAACAGATACAAGTTCCACGGTATAACGGCAATCGTGCTGGTCCAGTCCGGCCCGTTCCCCCATTCATAGCCCCATCCGTCTGTAGGCACAATGGAAGGTAAAACGCCATTAGGCTGTTGTTCATCCAGATGATCCTGCATCCATTTTTTATATACAGTAATACCATCAAAATTATAAAGGCCCGTTTCTATATTGATCTGTCCGTCACCTGTCCAGCCGTTTTTTTCCCGCTGCGGGCAGTCTGTCGGGTAACCCATCAGGTTAGAAAGATAGGATTGATTGGTCGCGGCCCAGATCTTATTTAAAATGGTGTCTGAGCTATGAATATGACCGGCGACCGGCACATCACTGTGCATAAAATAAGCCGTTACGGCAGATTTGTCCAGCTCAACAGGCGCGCTCGTGGTAATTTCCACATACTGAAACCCTTTATAGCCAAACCAGGGCCGGAACGTCTCTTCTCCCTTGCCGGATAATGTATAAATATCGGTCTGGAAGGGATCTGAGTCATCTGTAGGCCGGTAATGCACATCAATATTGGAAAGATCTACATGTCCGTCTTTGTATAGCCGTTCACCATGTTTTACCCGCAGAACCGTCCCGGCTTTCCCTTTTACCTTTATCTGGCTGATGCCGGCAATGTTCTGGCCAATATTAAATACATAGTCCGTGTCGCTGAATTTTTGCATGGATACAGGCAGGATCGGTTGAGATTTACGGATCGGCACCATTGTGGCTGCGGTGATCTTTTTAGATGGTGCCGAACGGTAGATCACATCCTGCCATAAAGAGTCATGTCGCCGGTACCAGTCGTCTCCCTTTTTATGAGGGAGATCCCAGTCATCAAGAGATAACCGGTGGTCATGATGCTCTGCCGTATAGATGCTGTTGAACACAATTGCTCCCGTTCTGGTTTTCCAGTCCTTGCCGGTCGCAATCGTCTCTACGGTTCCATCCTGATAAGTCAGTCTCAGGTCTAATACAAAGGCCGGGCGTGCACGCCAGGGAGCTTTGTCAAAATCCCACACAGCGGTTGACTGATGGTTAAACCAGCCGTTCCCTAAAATCACACCAAGTGCATTATTCGCCTGGTTTAACTGCTTAGTAACATCATAAGTCGTGTAATACAGGCGCCTGTCGAAACGGGTATAGACCGGATCCAGTTCCCGGTTTCCAACCGGCTGTCCGTTCAGCGTCAGTTTATACAGCCCCGCGGCCGCGATATAGATCCTGGCGGATTTTATTTTCTTTTTTAATGCAAAATCTTTTCTGAAATAACCCGCCGGCTTAAAACTGATAGGATGATTATCAGAGATCCATGCGCCCTTCCAATTATAAATACTTTGCAGGCCGGTCTCAAAATAACTGATAGCCGAACGCCCAATCACTGATCTAGTTGTGTCGTCCGTACGAGTCACCTTCCAGTAGTACCGGGTAAAGGGCTGAAGCGGCGGACCGGCATAACGCATAAAGGGCGGGCCGGATCGCAGAAAGCCACTGTTCCAGACAGTGTGCGTACCGCTTCGCATTCTGCCGTCAAGGGCAGTGGAATCTGTGCTCACTGCAATCGCAAAATAAGCCGGTCCCTCATCTTTATTTTTCTCACCAGCAGACGGTTCGCTTTTGCCGGTCCATTTCCAGGAAAACGTAGGATGCATATCGTCAATGCCTAAAGGTGTGGTCAGATAATCACACCGCAGCTCATACAACCCGTTTTCTCCGGCGGCCGGATCGTCTGCATGAGACCCTTGTTGCGCAAACAGACCTGTGGACGTTATAAACACCATTCCTAATAAATGAGCAAAGTGCTTTTTCTTTATTTGCATTTAGCAGAAGCTTTTATGAGTAATCGGTAGCAGTTGTACAGCCATTAAGACTTTAAGTTACTTGATTTTATGTGCTTTGACTCCTTTAAAAGTCATTTTGACCGGCAGGATCTCCCCGTTTTTATCAAAATGCATTTCCTCAATACAGGTAGCACGGCTGTTCGCCTTGGTTTCCCCTAACGGGCGCCTGTGGTAGACGATATAATACCGGTCTTCGCCCGGAACTTTTATGACACTGTGATGTCCGGCCCCGGTGGCCACTGCGCTGTCCTGCTGCAAAATAGTACCAATTCTTTTAAAAGGTCCCAGGGGGTTGTCTGCAATCGCATAAGCCACGCGGTAATCAGGGCCGCCCCAGCCGCCTTCAGACCACATAAAATAATACTTTCCGTTCTTTACAAACATAAAAGGACCCTCCGTGTAGTCTTTTGGCGTCACCTCTTTATAAATAGTTCCGTCTTCAAATGGCAACAGCCCGGTAAAATCAGGCTTTAACCGGACGACATTGCAATGTCCCCAGCCTCCATAATACATATAATAATTGCCATCAGGGTCATGAAATACATATTGGTCAATGGGTTGCGCCCCATTGTCTATCGTACCGATAAGCGGCTTTCCTATTAAATCCTTATAGGGGCCCTCCGGCCGGTCAGCCACGGCGACACCGATACCGCCGATTTCCCCTTCATGAACATCGTTCGCGCCAAAGAAAATGTAATATTTACCATCTTTTTCTAATACCGCCGGCGCCCACATGGCTTTTTTAGCCCACTTGACATTACTTGAGTCCAGGACCTTATGATGCCTCGTCCAGTGTACCAGATCAGGAGAACTAAAAGCATCTAAAAAGACCTGGTCCTCATACTTGGCGGAATAGGTGGGAAATATCCAGTAATTCTTACCATAGATGACACCTTCGGGATCTGCGTACCAACCCGGGAACACCGGATTACCTGCATACCCTTTTTGTTGCGTCTTCTTAAAGTCCTTTGCCTGCTGCGCAGAAAGGCTCCCGCAGGCAAGAACCATCATACCAATTCCAGCCAGTAGATTTGTTTTAATTGCCATTTTTACTGATTAAAATGAAGGTTGGAAGATCCTTTCTAAACATTCAACAGCCAACCTGGTCTTATATATTAATTTAATTAATAAGCGATATTAAAGATAATAGCCGGTATTATGAAATCCATAACTTTTCATTTAGAAATGGGCTTTCAAAATCAAAACCCCTTCACCAAAAAATGAAACCAAAAGCGTGCATTGTTAATGGATTTTTAATGATTTTCCATTTTTAATCGGGACCTTTACTTTTAAATCCAAACCAATGGGGCGTTACGTGAAATCAACCTCTATTCTGATCTATAAAATTATTGCCGTTCTCAGCTTTCTGATCCTGCTCGGGGTGCAGTTCTTTTTGGTATTTAATACGTATAAACTCAAGGACGAGCATTATTTCTACGCCGAGAAATTACTGATCAAAGATGTTTATTCCAAGGGCATACGCAATGATAAAGTCTACCCCGGCGGGCAAAAGGTCATTGATACTTTTATCAACAGAAATATGCACCAGCTGGAAGCCCTGTATAAAACAGACCCGGCCGCCTTTAATTTAAAACGCCAGCAGGTCTGTGACAGCCTCTTTAAAGCGTTAAGAAGGGAAAGCCCCATGGATACGGTCTTCGCCAATATCTTAAAGGAAAATCATCTCAAGCATGACCTGCAATACAGACTGGTTATAAAAACGCTAAGTATCACTTTTTCCGGAAGCAACTATATTATTTTATTTCAAAACGGCCACAGGCTGCCTCTGTTAGACAGCAGTTATATTATCCCCGAGGGCGCTTCCATTGACGGCTCACTGCAGACGCTGAACATGCAAAATCAGGTGGCCTCACTCACTGTCAGTGCACCGGATGCCTATAGCTATCAGATCACTTTTGAGTTATATGTGGATTCACCCAACAGGACCTGGGCAATCCTTAGTCTTATGAAGCCTACTTTTGCGCTTTCCTTCTTTTCATTGCTGGCGGTGATGATCATCTATTTCTTTACCTTCCGCAACTGGCTCCGGCAAAAGAAACTCGCAGAAATGAAATCAGACTTTGTAAACAGCATCACCCATGAGTTTCATACACCACTGGCCACCATTATGGTCGCCAATAAAAGCCTTCAGAATGAACGCATTATAGAAAAGAAGGAAAATATCGCGCCGCTGACCGATATTATTTCACGCCAGGCGTCGCGGCTGAAGACCATTTTTAGTCAGGTGTTGGATATTACGGTCATGAATAATGCCACCCTGAAAAAAGAAAGTTATTTCTTAGGAGATCTGCTCGAAGAAATATTACTGGATTATCGCTTAACTTTGACCAGCAAAAACATCGAGATCAAGCTGGAAAAGATCCCGGGTGACTTTTTGGTCCTGCTGGATAAATTCTGGTTTACCACCACCGTGTTGAACCTTTTTGAAAATGCGATCAAGTATAACAGCTCCGAAGTCAAAAAGATCCGCATCCGGGCGCAGCAGGACAAAAAAATGATCCAGTTATCGATTTCTGACAACGGAATCGGGATGTCGCAGAAAACCATCCGGCATATATTTGAAAAATTCTATCGGGATAAAAACAAACGAACCGAAGATGTAAATGGGCTGGGGCTTGGTCTGTTCTATGTCAAACAATGTATCCAGGCCCACGGCTGGACGCTGGATGTAGAAAGTAAAGAGGGCCAGGGAACACAATTTATCATAATGATGCCCAAAGGGTAGCAAATATTGCATAACATGAAACACAAAATTCTATTTGTAGAAGATCAGGAAGATCTGGGTAACGTCGTCAAACAGTATCTGGAAGCCATGAACTTTGAGGTCCATTGGTGTCTGAACGGCAAAGATGCTTACCGGACATTTTTGACAAAGAAACAGATTTTTGATATCCTGATCATTGATATTCAACTCCCGGAGATGAACGGATTTGAGCTGGCAGAGCTGATTATCAAGGAAGATGTTTCTGTTCCCTTTTTATTTCTTACCGCCCGTAATGAGAAAAAAGACCGCCTGAAAGGCCTTAAGCTGGGTGCCGATGATTATATCAGCAAGCCCTTTGATATTGACGAGCTGGTGCTGCGCATTAAAAACATCATCCGCCGTAAGCAACCCCTTGAGCAGGACGCCGCAGAAACTAAAAACGATATTCCTGTCGGCGACATCATTTTGCACAAAGACCTGTTACGGCTGTCCATTAAAGACGATAAACCCATTACCCTCACTGTCAGGGAAGCAGAGCTGTTGCAGTACCTTTGCAAACATCCCAACAGAGTCCTTAAAAGAGAAGAGATCCTGTTACAGCTCTGGGGAGAAAATGACTATTTTCTGGGCAGGAGTCTGGATGTGTTTATTTCCCGGCTGCGCAAATTATTGCAGAAATCTGATAAAGTAAGTATTGACAATGTATATGGTGTAGGCTTTGTCTTTAATGTCAAAAAGCCTGACTAAAATCAGGTCAACAGATCCGCGGCATTTTCATTAACGAAGTATTTGACTTTGGTTAATAACCAGGGCGGCATAATTGACGTAAAGTTGTAGTTTAATTACTATAGTAAAACGAGCAACAATTACGTGAAAAAAACATTTTACCTGCTTTGTAGCCTGGGCATCGCCCTGGGACTCCACGCTCAGTCAAACAGGACGGCAGATCTGACCACCTATGTCAATCCATTTATCGGCACCGGCGCCGTAGATGCGTCCAGCCTTTCCGGCAGTAATTTTCCCGGAGCCACCCTTCCCTTTGGTTTTGTCCAGCTCAGCCCGGATACCCAGGATAATCCCGACAATCCGGCCTCGGGCTATGATTATAACGACAAGACTATTGTCGGATTTAGCCATACGCACCTAAGCGGAACCGGTGTGGCCGATCTGTTTGATGTATTATTTATGCCGACTACCGGTGAAGTTCACTCCACTCCAGGTAAGGCAGATGCACCGGACAGCGGTTACCGCAGCCGGTTTTCCCATGACCAGGAGTCCGCTCATGTGGGCTATTATCAGGTAAAACTCCTGGATTATGATATTAACGCGGAACTGACCGCTACGGAGCATGCCGGGTATCACCGCTATACGTATCCCAAAACAGATCAGGCGCATCTGGTGATCGATCTGAATCACACGCTCAGTAAAAAACGGCCTTACTGGTCCTGCAAAGTAATCGAAGCCCAGATCAGGCAGGTGGATGCCTATACCGTGGAAGGTTACCGGATCCTGACCGGCTGGGCCGATCTGCGCAAAGTCTATTTTTATGCGAAATTCTCTGAGCCTATAGTCTCTAATGAACTGTATAACGGGGGGAGCATGTACCCTGATGAAAAACTGGTAAATGGCACTAACGTAAGAGCAGTCCTCAACTTCAATACCCAAAACGGACACCCCGTACTGATCAAAGTAGGACTGTCTTCTGTCAGTCCCGAGGGTGCTAAAGAGAACCTCGCCGCAGAAATCGGCGCGAAATCATTTGACCAGATCCGGCGTGAGGCACAGGCTAAATGGCAAAAAGAACTGAGTACGGTGATCATTGAAGGAACCCAGGCGCAAAAGCAGATATTTTATACCGGCCTTTATCACGCCTATACACAGCCTAACAATCTGGCTGACGTCAATGGAGACTATATGGCGACTGACTATACCATCAAAAATGCAAAAGACAAGACGCATTACTCTACCTTCTCCCTTTGGGATACCTACCGTGCGGCCCATCCGCTCTATACCATCTTACAGCCGGAGCGTACTGCAGGCTTTATCCGCAGTATGCTGCGCCAGTACGACACTTATGGCTACCTGCCTGTCTGGCAATTATGGGGGCAGGAAAACTATTGTATGATCGGCAATCACGCCATTCCGGTCATCGTGGATGCGATCTTCAAGGGAATTAAAGGCATAGACGTTGAGAAAGCCTACCAGGCAGTGAAAGCTTCTTCTATGACCAGCCATCCCGGCTCACCATTCTACCTGTGGAATAAATACCATTATATGCCGGAAAATAAACAGTCGCAGTCTGTATCTATTACCCTGGAAATGGCCTATGATGACTGGTGCGTAGCCATGCTGGCCAAAAAGCTGGGTAAAGATAAAGATTATCAATACTTCCTTGACAGGGCCGGCTATTATAAGAACCTCTTTAACAAGACATCCGGATTTTTCCAGGCGAAGGACGATAAAGGCAACTGGCTGCCTGGCTTTAATCCACTGGCATACGGCGGAAACGGCGGCAATCCTTTTACAGAAGGAAATGCCTGGCAGTATCTCTGGTATGTACCTCAGGATGTACAGGGACTCATTGATCTTGAAGGCGGTAAAGAAGGGTTTGCCAAAAAGCTGGATAGTTTCTTCACCATCAAAGATCTTCCCGGAGAAGTAAACGGAAACGCCTCAGGCTTCATCGGGCAGTATGCGCATGGCAACGAGCCCAGCCATCATGTAACCTACTTTTATGACTATATAGGACAGCCCTGGAAGACACAATACTATGTCTCCAAGGTACTCAGAGAGCTGTACAACAATTCCTTCTCAGGCTATTCCGGTAATGAAGACTGTGGTCAGATGTCCAGTTGGTATATTTTCAGCGCCATGGGATTCTATCCCGTGAATCCGGCCAGCGGCAAGTACGTGATAGGCTCCCCGATCTTGCCTTCTGCGACCATTCGTCTGGCAAATGGAAAGACCTTTAAAATGACCGCAAAAAATGTGTCTGACGAAAATATCTATATCCAGTCAGTTAAACTAAATGGCAAATCATATAACAAGCCCTATATCCTCCACACCGATATTGAAAACGGTGCCACGCTGGAATTCGTAATGGGCAGTCAACCGAATAAAAAATGGGGACAGGACCTGACCGGGCTGAATTAATCCCCGCCTGATTTTTTCTTTCATCAGTCTGCAAGTAGGATATCCGCTCCCTAGATAATCAGATTATCGAAGGAGCGGATTTTTTTAGGTATACAAGACTTCGATTTTAAAACACCGGAAATTTTTTTCTCTTTTTTGTCCAATGGCCTCTGTGCTGTTCGTTGTATCCATATAAAATAACAAACAACTTAAATTAAATACTATGGAAACAACAAAACAATCCGCAAGCCGCATCAGCCTGTTTACAAATGGCCAGGCGATACTGGGTACCCTGCAGCATTTTGGCACCCATTTAATGCGCTCGGACCTGCCGGAAGCTTTGATGCACCTGATCTACTACCGGGTGAGCCAGATCAATGGATGTGCTTATTGCCTGGATATGCATTCTAAGGACCTGCTGGCTGCAGGTGAAAGTGCGCAACGGCTATTGGTACTCGACGCGTGGCGGGAAACGCCCTTTTTTACCGGACAGGAAAGAGCCGCCCTTGGTTGGGCAGAAGCCGTTACCAAGCTGGAAAATAAAGAAGTCCCGCAGCATGTTTATGATGAAGCCGCCCGTTTTTTCACGCCTGAGCAGCTGATGGATCTGACGCTGGGCATCACGGCGATCAATACCTACAATCGTTTTAACATCGCCTTCCCTCCGGAAGTCGGCGGGTACAAGCCCGGCATGTTTGCACCTAAAACGAAAAAAGAACAGACACCCGCCTGATAAAGGCCCGCACTGTCCCTGGTTTAAAACAATAATACCGGCAAGTAAGTATTTAATCTGTTGCCGGTATTATTGTTATTTTAATTTCAGAGTCTGCCTTACCTGCTGCGGTTATTTAGCGGTCTCACAGTTGGGCGCCCCCTCAGCAAAGGTCCATAAGTTCTTTTCAGCAATAAAGCCTTCGTAATACGCAAGGACCTCTTCCAGAACCTCATCAATCTCTTCATAAGTATCCAGGCGCACCAACCGGCTCTTAAACTCCTTGATATTTGGGAATCCTTTCAGATAATTTGTATAATGACGGCGCATTTCCCGGATGCCCACAACAGGACCTTTCCACGAAAGAGAATACCTGAGATGCTGGCGGATCACGGCAACCCTTTGCTGTACGGTTGGCAGCGGCAGGTGCTGTCCTGTCTGGAGATAATGCTTGATCTCATTAAAGATCCAGGGATAACCGATTGCCGCACGGCCGATCATAATACCATCCACCCCATAGCGGTTTTTATATTCCAGGGCTTTTTCAGGAGAATCTATATCGCCATTTCCAAAAACAGGGATCTTGATGCGCGGATTATCCTTGATTCTACCGATCAACGCCCAGTCTGCTTCTCCTTTATACATCTGGCAACGGGTCCTTCCATGAATGGAAAGCGCTGCGATACCGATATCCTGGAGCCTTTCGGCAACCTCTTCGATGTTTTTACTCTGATCATCCCAGCCCAGACGGGTCTTTACCGTTACGGGAAGATGGGTGTTTTTGATAACAGAGCTGGTCAGACGGACCATCAGGTCTACGTCTTTTAATACGCCGGCGCCGGCGCCTTTGGTGACCACCTTTTTAACCGGGCAGCCAAAGTTAATGTCCAGCAGGTCAGGGCCTACCGTATCAACAATGGCAGCACTCATGCCCATGGCTTCCTCATCCCCGCCAAAGATCTGGATCCCGATCGGCCTTTCCTCCTCATAAATATCCAGTTTCCTTTTGCTTTTGATGGCGTCACGGATCAGCCCTTCACTGCTGATAAACTCCGTATACATCAGATTTGCGCCATTTACCTTACAAACCGACCTGAAAGGAGGGTCACTGACATCCTCCATGGGTGCCAGCAGTAAGGGAAAATCTGGTAATTCTATTGAACCAACTTTTATCATAGCTTAATTAATCAATACAGCGTCCTTGTTTTTGGATATTGGCCGTATATTCGCTGCAAAAATACAATCAATATCTTTTATTACCATAAACCGGTTTGTGGATGGATCATTTCCCCCCTTCTAAATTACAGATAAGTGCCCCCAGGCAGTTTTTTATATTACTGGGCTTAGTATGTCTGGGCCTGTTACTGGGCGGCATCATCAGTTTTTTTGTGATGATCTCCACTCCCGGAGCCAGCCTTGATGTGATCCAGACCAGCGATCCGGCATTTGTGGATCTTGCCAGATGGCTACAGATAATCAATTCTTTATGTCTGTTTGCCATTCCTGCATTCCTGTTTAACCTGTTTGTTAAGCCCCATCAGGACTACTTCAAACTCTCCCATAAAAAACCCTGGCTTTTATGGGTAGTCGTCATTTTTCTCGCCCTGGCAACCATTTCTGCCACTGATCTGGTGTCCTGGCTGCAGGATCAGATTCCCATCTCAGCAGCGCTCAAGGCCCGTTTTGACCGGGTCGAGGCGGTTTACGATCAGCAAATGCTTTACATACTGTCACTGGATTCCTGGGGAGGGTTTATTAAGTCTCTGATTCTTATAGCCTTGCTTCCCGCTCTTTTTGAAGAGCTTTTATTCAGGGGCTGCCTGCAGCAGATTATGGTGCAGTGGATCAAAAGGCCTTTTTGGGCCATTTTAATTACATCGGTTATCTTCAGCGCCATCCATGGATCCTATATCGGCTTTTTGCCACGGCTCTTCATCGGCATGATCCTGGGATATGTTTTCTACTACGGCCGCAATATCGGCCTTAATATGATCGTCCATTTTATTAACAACGGTGTGATCGTAGCCATATTGTTTTACCATAAGCGCCAAAACGGTTCCCTGGAAGCCGCCATGCACAGCCAGAGCTCCCTTACGCTGGAGATCTGTTCGATGGTCGCCCTGATTATTTTATTTTATTATTTCAGAAAGCTGGCACTCCGCACCGGCGACCGGGATGAGTCGACGCCGGTTCTGTCTGCTGACCATTCTCTAAATACACCCAATGATTAATGGCACTCAATCAACAAGTATTTAAAACACGCACCCTGACCGCGATCGTATTTGTCGCTGTAATGCTGGCCGGCCTGTTGATCAGCAAGTGGACATTTGCCTTGCTGTTTTTTATTATTCACTGGGGCTGCTGGACGGAGTTTGACCAGTTGTTTAAAAAGATAAACCCGGACTATGCAGCAGCGGATCTCAGGATCACCAGCCTGCCCCGGCTGATCGGCTGTGGATTTCTTATTTATTGCCTTCCCCACTCCTATAGCCTGGCGGGTGTGGAACTGTATTTTGTGGGCATACTCATAATGGCGGTCGGCGCTATTAAATTTATTTCGCTCTGGCTCCGGGCAGGGCAATATAAAAACATCCTGCTTAAAGGCGCTGTTTTAGGGCTTCTCTATATATCGCTCAGCTGGGGACTCATGATCCAGCTCAGGTTTTTCTATTTTTTAGCTTATCCTTTAGGGCTGGTCGTCGCGCTCACCCTGGTGGGATCGGTATGGATCAACGATACCATGCAATATATCGTCGGCTCTTTGATCGGTAAAACCCCCTTTTCTAAAATTTCCCCTAATAAAACCCTCGAAGGCACTGTTGGCGGCAGCCTGCTCTGTATTGTTGTCGTGACTGTGACAGGCTATTTTTTAGTGGAAAAAGATCTGCTTTGGCTGTTTTTAACTGTTTCTGCCATCGCCGCCGTTATCGGCACCGCCGGCGATCTACTGGAAAGCAAGATCAAAAGACTGGCTGGCGTAAAAGACAGCGGCCATTTTATGCCGGGCCACGGCGGATTTCTGGACCGGTTTGACAGCCTGATCCTGGCAGTTCCCTTTGCCTGGATCATTACTTTTATCTGGTTTGGCCTCGCCTGAGCGCCGTCTTGGCAACAGTTTGTTAACAGCAGACAGCTCCCTAATACAATGCTAACAGCGGATAATCTCTGGATCCGTCGTATCTTTGCATCTCATTTTAAAAAATAGCTTTTAAAGCATAACCCGGATTCAGATGACAATACATAAAGAAGGAACCGCATCCATTATCCTGGCAGCCGTTATTGTGGCCGTGGCTTCCCTGATTGCCAATTATTTTCTGATGCCTGTTTACGGCTGGATCTATCTGATTATCCTATTGATCCTCATTGTCTTATTTCTTTTTATCGTTTCCTTTTTCAGGATTCCGGAGCGTAATATGACCTACGGCGAAAATAAGATCGTCGCACCTGCGGACGGGAAAGTCGTTGTTATTGAAGAAGCAGAAGACCCTGAATATTTTAAAGGCAAACGCCTGCAGATCAGTATTTTTATGAGCCCTGCCAATGTCCATGTCAACCGGTATCCCATCAGCGGAGAAGTGGTCTATAACCAATATCATAAAGGTAAATACCTTGTTGCCTGGCACCCTAAATCTTCCACCGATAACGAAAGGCACAGCATTGTGCTTAAACAGCCGGGTAAAGGCGAAATTCTCGTCAAGCAGATTGCCGGCGCCCTGGCCAGAAGGATCTGCAATTATGCCAAAACAGGAGAAAAAGTAAGACAGAACGATGAGCTGGGTTTTATAAAATTTGGAAGCCGGGTGGATTTACTTTTACCTTTGGGCACCAAAGTAAATGTCGAACTCAATCAGGCTGTCCAAGGAGGTGTTACCGTCCTGGCTACCTGGTAATTAAACATACACCATGAATCCTAAAGAGTTGGCTGCCCAGGCAGCCGTTGCATTGATAAAAAATGGCATGAAAGTCGGTCTTGGCACAGGGTCCACCGCCTATTTTGCCATCCAGAAAATCGGTCAGCGTGTCAAAGAAGAAGGCCTGCAAGTGACTTGTATAGCCACCTCCACCCAGTCTGAACAGCTTGCAAAATCCCTGGATATCCCCATGGCCGGCTTCGATCAGCTGGAAAGGCTTGATATAACCATCGACGGTGCTGACGAAGCCGACCCTCAGCTGCAGCTCATAAAAGGTGGCGGCGGCGCACTGCTCAGAGAAAAGATCATCGCTTATATGACGGATCATTATGTGATCATTGTAGATGAATCTAAATACGTCCGGACCTTAGGCAAGTTCCATTTACCGGTGGAAGTCGTTCCTTTTGGCTGGCAGCGGACCTTTGACCATCTGAAGACCCTGGGCGCGATACCTCATCTCAGAGAAAAGGATGGTGCGCCATATATTACAGACAATGGCAATTATATACTGGACTGCGACTTCGGGGCCATTACTGAGCCCCGCGAACTACAGACCAGCATAGATCTGATTCCAGGCGTAGTGGAATGCGGATTATTTGTAGACAGGACAGAGACACTCATTATTGGCACTAGTGACGGCACCGTTATTACACACAATAAAAAATAAGTATAGAATATAAGATATGGATAGCGCATTTATTTTTGATATGAACGGAACCATGATTGATGACATGCATTTTCATACCAGGGCCTGGTATCAAGTGCTGAGCCAACTCGGAGCCGGTCTAAGCATAGAGCAGACTAAATTACACATGTATGGCAAAGCCGAAGAGATGTTTGACCGCATTTTCGGCCCCGGTAAATTCAATGACCAGGAACTCCAGGAAATTATCCTGAATAAAGAGCTGGCCTACCAGGACGAATTCCGTCCGCATTTAAAGCTCATCGACGGACTGGGCGCCTTTTTACAAAAGGCCAGGGCAGCAGGCATCGGCCTGGCTATCGGGACCGCCGCCCCCAAAACCAACGTAGATTATGTCATGGATGGTTTGCAGCTACATTCTTTGTTCCCGGTGATCATTGGCGCCGAAGACGTTACCACGAGCAAGCCCGATCCCGAAGTCTTTTTAAGTGCAGCCGCAGGCCTGAAAACAGCTCCGGAAAAATGCATTGTTTTTGAAGACTCTCCTAAAGGGGTGGAAGCGGCCCAGCGCGGCGGCATGAAAGCCGTGGTCGTCACTACCTTTCACGAACCGGGAGATTTTGCCCACCTCAGTAATGTGCTGATGTGTGTCAAAGACTATACAGACGAGCGTCTGGAAAGTTTATTCGCATAATGCCGGCCGGTGCGCCCGGCAGCAGATAACAGCAAAGCGGTTAAAAGATTCTTTGAACCATCTCAAGCTGTTCACTAAGCAATACAATACCCGGCTTTAGTCCTTTTTTAATGGATCCCAGCTCGGTTTCAAATCCCAAAGCCCGGGCGCCGTTATAAGTCGCCCATTGCAGCAGCTGCTCCCTATCAAGATCGGGATAAGCCCTAAGCAGATATTGCATTTCTTTTGCGATACTGAGCGAATGGTTACTGGCCAGGCTGTCTGTCCCCAGCGCAATAAGAACGCCGGCTTCCATTAACATGGCCAGGTCCGGCAGCCGGTTTTCTATATAAAGGTTTGCCCCGGGGCAAAGCACATAATAAATTGATTGACCGGTAAGCGCTGATTGCCGGCTGGAAAATGCAATATCTGCTCCAGAAGTAAAAGTATTATGGACCAGGAGCAGTTTTTGAGCGGCTTCTATATAAGGAAGGACTGTCTGCAGACTTGTTTTGCCGGAAGGACTGTAAAAAGAAATATCACTGCCCAGCTGCTTATAAAAATCAATAAACGCACCGGTACCGCTTTGAAAAAATTCGTTTTCCGGGGTAGACTCCTGATTGTGCATGGTAATGATCCGCTCACCCGCACCCGGGATTTCCTTAACAGACTGATTGATCTTTTTAAACAGTTCTGCTGAGACTGAATAAGGCGCGTGCGGCACCAGTGTCGTTGCGGGATTTTGTGCATGCAGTGCTAAACAGACCTGTGTGGCCGCATCAAACCGCTGTTCAGCCTGCCAGGGCAAAAAGCCGAGGCACTCTACAAAATTGCGGTAACGAATAGGGCTGTTTTCCTTCTGACCCAAAGTATCGGTCGTATTGCAGATATCTCCCACCGCCTGGATGCCGGATTGCCACATCTCTGCTTCAGCCGTTTGTATGGCGGCCAAAATTTCTTCTTTGTCAAAATGACGCAGCCGCATTACCTGGCTGACAAACCCCGGCAAACCGGTTTTCTCCCCGATAGCACCTTTCAGATGACTGAGCTCCAGATGGCAATGCGCATTGATGAGCCCGGGCGTCAAAATCCCCTTAAACACCTCAACCGAAGACAGGTCTTCGTTTTTGGTGCTTTCCAGTTCCACAACAGTACCGTCCTGCTGCAGCACCAAAAGCGTATCTTTTAATAATCGCTGTCCGTCAAAAACATAATCCGCAGTGATTTTTCTTGTTTGCATATTAATACGGTTTCATATCCGCCGGCCAGGCTTCTTATTGTTTACTGAGCCCGGCAAATATACTGAACTATACGTTGTGCTTCAGGCCCGGGAGGGCACAGAGTATCGCTTTGAATACTGTATTACAGGCAGCAGACTATTAACAAAAAATAAATATTTATTTTTCCTTTAAAATTAAGTCGCGTGGCCGCTGCGCTGAACGCCACTGGGAAATAGCATATAAGCAGTTTATTATCAATTATTTTCAGGAAGTTTATGCAAAATTTCCATAGAATTCATTTTTTAGTTCGCTAACATAATTTTAGCTTTGCTTCCCAAAATCGCGTTTGAAACATTTTATTTAATATACCTGTTTAATCTTCCGCCATGATCACATTAGATGAATTCACCATCCAGCAATTACGTTTATATCCGCAGGCAACCGGCGAGTTGTCAGGCCTGCTCAGGGGCATAGGCCTGGCTGCGAAAATGGTAAACGTGCAGGTCAATAAGGCCGCTATTGCCGATATCCTGGGCGAAGATGGCGGCGCTGTGAATGTGCAGGGCGAGACGGTCCAAAAACTGGATTCGCTGGCCAATAATACTTTTATCAATGTGCTGCGCCATGGCATTCACTGTGCCGGGATTGTCTCTGAAGAAAATGAGGAAATAATTGTTTTTGACGACCCCAAAAATAATCAGTCAAAATATGTGGTACTGATGGACCCATTGGACGGTTCCTCCAACACAGATGTCAACGCACCGATCGGTACTATTTTCAGTATTTATCGCCGGGTATCAAAACTGGGAGAGCCCTGTACTAAAGAAGACTTTCTGCAGAAAGGCGAAAATCAATTTGCAGCAGGTTATGTCCTGTATGGTTCCTCCACCATGTTTGTATATGGCACCCGCCGCCATAGTGTCAACGGGTTTACCCTCGATAACAGCGTGGGGGAGTTTTACCTGAGTAACCCCCATATGCAAATGCCTGCAGAGGGAAAAACCTATCATTTTGATTATAAATATTACCATGGCGTCAGCGACAGGGTCAGAAATTTCCTCAACTACTGCAACGCGTCTGTGGACGGACAGGACGGGCGCTTTGCCAATAAAAACGCAGGCTGCATGGTAGCCGATATGCACCGGATCTTTCTGAAAGGCGGCATGTTTATGTACCCTTCCAGAAACAATAAACCCAAAGGCAAGCTGAGGCTTATGTATGAATGCAATCCTATGGCCTTTTTAACGGAACTGTGTGGCGGATCAGCCACGGACGGCCACCGGCGGATCATGGAGATAGCACCCACAGACTACCATGAAAGAACCCCGATATTTATCGGAAGTAAGCAGATGATAGATCAGTTCGAGGCCTGCAGCACGGACAAAAGCGTTCAATAACCCCTTTTTACTGTTTTCACATATAAGCTACCCAGCCATGCAGTTTGCGTTTAATAATGACACTATACTGGAGAACGACTTTGTGCTGCTGAGGCCAATAAAAGCGTCTGATACAGCTAATTTGTCTTATTTTACCAGTCAGGAAAAAGACTTGCTTCAATATTCTCCCGCCCCTGTTTATACGGAAGCACTCCTAAGAAGCTATATTGAAAAAGCGATTACAGAAAGAACAAAACACAGCCGTTATACTTTTTGTGTGTTTGATAAAAAACAACAAGCTTATGCCGGCAGCACCAGTTTTTTGAACATTTCGGAAGTAAACGACAGGCTCGAGATCGGAGGCACCTGGTATGGTAAAAGGTTTCAGAGAACAGGACTGAACAGAAATTGTAAGTATCTGATGCTGACATACGCATTTGAGACGCTTCAGGCTGCCCGCGTTGAATTCAAAACCGATGAAAGAAATACCCCTTCCCGCCGGGCAATTGAGAAAATCGGTGGAAAATTTGAGGGAATATTAAGAAGCCATACGCTGATGCATGACGGGTTTAGAAGAAATACGGCCTGTTACAGTATTTTAAAACAAGAATGGGCGCTTTTGAAAAGCGATTTTTTATCTTTTACAAAATAACACCGCTACCCCGTAAACAGACCTTAATTCCATGATAAGATAAATTGGCTCAAATTGGCCCTGTAATTCTGTGGATTAGTTAGTAATTTCACGCTGCGAAACACTAAAAAAGCACATATGCAGGTATTTATAGCGCAGCAGAATTATCATATCGGGAATTTCACGGCCAATAAGGCAAAAATTATCGCCGCTATTCAGGAGGCAAAAAAACAAAATGGCGACCTTATTGTTTTCAGTGAGCTGGCCGTTACCGGCTACCCCCCCAGGGACTTTTTGGAGTTCGAAGATTTTATCCGCCGTTCAGAAGCAGCCGTTGACCAGATCGCCTCCTATGCAGATACCATCGGCGTAATAGTAGGAGCCCCTGCCAGAAACCCCGATCCCAACGGAAAAAGACTCTTTAACGCCGCTTACCTGCTCTATGATAAAAAAATACAGGCGGTTCAACACAAGACCTTGCTGCCCACCTATGATGTTTTTGATGAGAACCGTTACTTTGAGCAGGCGGCCGTTCATGAAGTCATGGAATTTAAAGGCAAGAAGATCGCTGTGACGATCTGTGAAGATATCTGGAATCTGGGAGACAACCCTCTTTACAGGGTGTGCCCTATGGACATCCTGACGGCACAGCAACCGGACTTTATGGTGAATCTCTCTGCCTCTCCTTTTGATTACACCCATGATGAAGACCGCCAGGCGATTATTCGTGCCAATGCGCTCAAGTATGGGATACCGGTTTTTTACTGTAACACTGTGGGCTCTCAGACAGAAATCGTTTTTGACGGAGGTTCGTTTGTTTTTGATCACCAGGGAAATATGGTCAAAAAACTACCTTTATTCGAAGAAGCACTTGTCGGTATCACACTGGAACAGGATAATACGATCGCTGCCCCCATTGAGGCCTCCGCCGACAGGCTCCCTTTACATGAGATCAATCCGGTGACGCTGGAGCCGGAACTGAATATCGGGCAAATTTACCAGGCATTGGTAATGGGGATCCGGGATTATTTTACCAAGATGGGTTTTACCAAAGCGATCATTGGCTCCTCCGGCGGGATTGATTCGGCTGTTACCATCGCCCTTGCTGCAGCTGCGCTCGGCCCGGAAAATGTACGGTCAATTCTCATGCCTTCCCCTTATTCAACAGCGCATTCTGTCGACGATGCAGTGGCGCTCAGTCAAAACCTCAGCAGTCCTTATGATATCATCCGCATCGACCGGATCTATGAAGCTTTCTTAACGGAACTAAAACCCGTCTTTGGCGACCTGCCCTTCAGCGTGGCAGAAGAGAACATTCAGAGCCGAAGCCGGGGCAACCTGTTAATGGCCATTGCCAATAAACTGGGCTACATCCTGCTGAATACCTCTAACAAAAGCGAACTGGCTACAGGCTACGGCACACTTTACGGAGATATGGCCGGCGGCCTGGGCGTGCTGGGAGACTGCTATAAGCTCCAGGTATACGCACTGGCCCGGTATATCAACCGCGTCCAGCAGATCATCCCCCAGCATATTATTGATAAAGCACCCAGTGCAGAACTGCGTCCGGGTCAAAAAGACAGCGACTCGCTGCCCGATTACAATGTGCTGGACCAGATCCTGTACCAATATATCGAACGCCGGCAAGGCCCTGCGGAAATTAAGGCATTGGCAGTACCGGGTGCCGACCAGGATCTGGTAGACCGCACCCTGAGAATGGTCAACCGTAATGAGTACAAGCGTAACCAATTTTGCCCCATTATCCGGGTATCCCCTAAAGCATTCGGCGTGGGCAGAAGAATCCCTATTGTCGGTGAGTACCTGCTTTAAGATCCGGCAAGGACGGAAAACAATTTTTCTGTATCTTTCCTTTTGTATCGACATCATAACAACACATTAAAGACTATGACAATATTTTCAAAGATCATCGCGGGTGAAATTCCCTCTTATAAGATCGCAGAGGATGATTACTTTTACGCTTTCCTGGATATCGCGCCTCTGGTCAAAGGCCATGTACTGGTCATTCCAAAGGTGGAGGTCGATAAGGTCTTCGATCTGGATGATACCTATCTGAGCCGCATGCTGGTGTTTGCCAAACCCATCGCCCATGCACTGGAAAAGACCATGAATTGCAAAAGATGCGGTCTGTCGGTTGTCGGCCTGGAAGTCCCGCATGCCCATTTACACCTGCTGCCCATCAATGAAATGGATGATACCAACTTTACCAGAGGCAAACTGCAGCTGGCAGAAACAGAAATGCAGGAGATCCAACAAACCATTGTTAATGCGTTAAAATCATAAACATTATTATACATGAGATTTCAAATTATCCCTGGTGAGGGACAACAGAGCTATACCCTGACCGATAGCACAAACGGCACAACCGCTGAAATACTGACCTTTGGCGCCCTGCTTAACAGATTTGCCATCCCGGTAAAGGGAGGGCAGCTCATCAATGTCGTAGATGGTTTTAAGGACCCGGCCGATGCCAGGGCCAGTATTACCAATGGCTTTCACAGCGCAAAGCTGAGTCCCTTTGTCTGCAGACTGCATCTTGGCCAGTACAGCTTCGAAGGCAAAGACTATAAGATCGACAAACACTATATGAAAGACAGCGCCATCCACGGACTGGTGTTTGATGCGGTTTTCAAGGTATCCGCCACCCATGTGGACGATCACAAAGCCACGCTGGCCCTGGTATATGAATACAGAGACAACAGCCAGGGGTTTCCCTTCGCCTTTGACATAGAAGTAATTTACAAACTCTCCGCAGATAATGATCTACAGGTTACAACCCATGTAACCAATGCGGGAACCGGCAATATGCCCCTTAATGACGGCTGGCACCCTTATTTTAAACTGGGAGCGTCGATCAATACGGCAGCCGTCCGTTTTGATGCCAAAGAACTCGTCGAATTTGACGAAGCCTTACTGCCCAACGGCAAAACCAGCCTTTACAACAGTTTTAATATGTTTAAAGTGTTTGGGGATACGGAGCTGGACAACTGCTTTACCCTCAATCAGCCTTCTTATGAAGGAGCGCTGCCCGCCTTTGAGATCAAAGACGAATCACTCGGGTTATCACTGGGTATTTTCCCGGATGAGGCTTATCCATATCTGCAGATTTACACACCTCCGTCCAGAGAGAGTATCGCTGTAGAGAACCTGTCTTCTATACCAGATTCTTTCAACAATAAGACAGGTCTTATTATCCTGGCGTCCGGAGAAAGCAAGACCTTTACCACAACCTATAAGCTGGCGCTGATTTAAGCGGCCTTAGTGTTGATGGCCGGCCTTATCCAATATTTCCAATAATTGTATGGCCTGGCTGGCTTCGGCGACATCATGCACACGAAGTATATGCGCACCGCGCTCCAGAGCGTAGGTGTGCAGTACGGTCGTGGCATTCAGGGCCTGGTCTGAGGTAATACCCAGAAATTTATAGATCATGGACTTTCTGGAAACGCCGACAAGCATAGGCCTTTGCAGAACGGCAAATTCCTGAAGTCTGGAAAGCAGATAATAATTTTGCTGCTGATTTTTAGCAAAACCAAAGCCCGGATCCAGAATTATATCTTTGATGCCTGCCCTTTGACAAGCAGCCACTTTCTCTACAAAATAGTCAAAAACGCTTAGAAAAACATCGTCATAATCTGTAAGTGCCGCCATTGTATTAGGATTGCCCCGCATATGCATGGCAATATATGGCACATTCAGCGCACCTACCGCAGACAACATATTGGGGTCCAGCTGGCCGCCGCTGATATCATTGACCAGCCGCGCGCCGGCCGCTATGGCAGCGCCCGCCACTTCACTGTAATAAGTATCTATGGAGATCAGCGCATCGGGCTCTTTTTCCAAAATGGCATATATTGCAGCTACAACACGGCTGATCTCCTCAGCGGCACTTATCCGCGGGCTTTGGGGATGCGTACTCTGGCCGCCGATATCAATAAAGGTCGCTCCTGCTTCCAGCATCCGGACGGCGGTCTCTGCCACCGCGGAACTGGCCGGTTTTCTGCTACCGGCATAGAAAGAATCCTCATTGACATTGATAATGCCCATAACGGCCGGTTTTTGAAGCGTTAAAAGGCGTCCTTTACAGTTCAGGGTAAACATATTTATTCTATTTTTGTAACGATCCAATACATGAATTATGTCCGCTACTTTGCAACAATATGATCAGGCAGTAAAAGTATGTAAAGATATCTTTATAAAGAAGACCAGAGATTATGGTACCTCCTGGAGGGTACTTCGAACGATCTCTGTTATTGATCAGATTTATATTAAAGCTTTGCGGATCCGTAACCTACAGGAAATTAAACAGCAAAAGGTCGCTGATGATATTCCTTCGGAATTTATAGGCATACTGAATTATGCGGTAATCGGCCTGATCCAGTTACAAATGGAGCAGGCGGCCGTCGATGAGCTGAGCGTGGATCAAGCCTCTTCCCTTTATGATCAGACGATAATATCTGTAAAGGAGATTATGGTCTCTAAAAATCATGATTATGGCGAAGCCTGGCGTGAGATGAGCCAGCAGAGCCTGGTGGATCTCATCCTGGTAAAGCTGTTGCGCATGAAGCAGATCCTGGAAAACGATGGAAAGACCCTGATCAGCGAAGGCCTGGATGCCAATTATACGGATATCCTTAATTATGCCGCCTTCGCCCTTATCCAGATTGAGGAGCAAAAGACAAAAGTACCAGCCTAGCGCTGAAAGCCGCCAATATACCGGCATCCCTGCCACCAAAAAAAAGTGCAATGAATACAGCTAAAAGTACAAACGGGACAGCAATATCTAAACAGGCGCCTACAGCCGTTGCCGTAATCCGGGTGATTGTCGGCCTGCTTTTTATCTTTTCCGGATTGATCAAGGCCAATGATCCCCTGGGGCTCAGCTATAAGATGCAGGAGTTTTTTGACGCCTGGGGATGGAGTTCACTCAACTGGAGCACATTTGGGCTCTCCATCGCCATGAATACTTTTGAGGTCCTGCTGGGGGTAGCGATGATTGTCGGCTACCGGATGCGGCTCTTTAGCTGGCTCATTTTATTATTGACGATATTTTTTGGATTTTTGACGGGCTATGCGGCGCTTAGCGGAAAGTTTCAAAGCTGCGGCTGTTTTGGAGACTGCCTGCCCCTGACGCCCGTGCAGTCCTTTATGAAAGATATGCTGCTGCTGGCACTGGTACTTTATATTTTTATTTACCGTAGTAAAGTAAAACCCGCCCTACCCGTAAAAGCCTGTGTGACTGTATTAGGTTTAGCATTGGTACTGGGCCTGGCCGTCCAGTCCTATGCACTCAAACATCTGCCCTTTGTGGATTGCCTTCCCTATAAAAAAGGCAATCACTTACTGGAACAGATGCAGGTTCCCCCCGGGGCTGTTGCCGACAGCTTTGCGATTACCTTCAGGTACAAACATGAAGGCAAAGTAGTGGAATTTGATGCCGCCCATTTTCCGGAAAACTTTGACTCTACCTATCAATATGTAGACCGCTATGATAAACTGGTCAGAAAAGGCAATGCCATCCCCGCCATTACGGACTTTTCCCTTAAATCCCGGGAGGATATTGATTCCACCCAGGACGTGCTGGGCAGCGGGCGTAAATATATTCTGGTGATGTTCCGGCACTTTGATGATTTTAATGACCATAAAGCCGCCCTGGACAATATGATCCGCAAAGGTCATGAGGCGGGACTTCCCGTAATGATTGCAACACCGCTGGCCACGCAGGCATCAGCCTTAGTCCAGGGGGCAGATCATATCTTTCAGCTGGATGCCGTTGTTGAAAAAACTGCAGCGCGGGCAAACCCCACCTATTTTTATATGGAAGGAGACTTAGTGATAGACAAGCAAAGCGAGGCCGGATTACAAGACTTTCTTCAGGCAATCCAGACAGATGCCGGTAAATAACACTTCCCTGCCGGACAGATTACTGTTATTTGACGGGGTTTGCAATTTATGCGACCGGTCCGTACAGTTTATCATACGTCATGATCCGAAAGGCAAATTTAAATTTGCACCGCTGCAATCAGGTTATGCACAAAAAGTCCTCCGCCCTGACCGCACCGCGCCGTCACAGCCGCAATTAACAACGTTACCAGCGGCTGATGAAACGCCGCTTCGCTCAATCATCTTTATCCTGCACGCAAAGGCATACACCCGCTCTACCGCTATCATAAAGGTGATGCAGGAACTCGGGTTTCCCTGGAATGTTTTTACCCTTTTCTATGTCCTGCCCAGGCCCCTGAGAGACAGATTATATGATTTTGTCGCAAACCATCGTTACCGCTGGTATGGCAAAAAGGACAGCTGTCTGGTTCCTACAGCGGCACTAAGAGACCGGTTTATAGAATAAGACTAGCCAGCACCCCTTAATGATCCATGAGGCCCCTCGCACCCGCTAAAAGCACAGCACTCACAGCTATTTTGAGGCAGTCGCCTTTGAATCCTTGTCGGCAATAACCTTTTCCACCAGCGTTAAAGGCACTCCTACAATTTGTGCGATCTCTTTTTTATCCTTCATTGTACTGGCCAGCAAAAAATTAATAAATTCAATAGCTTTCTTCTCTATTCCCTTTTCTATTCCCTTTTCCATTCCCCGTTCCATTCCCATTTCTTCTGCGCCACTTAAACGCATCCTGAACAGTTCTGATTTCTTTTCTTGTTCAATAAAGTTTTTCATGTCTTCTTTTTTAAAATTTGCAATCCTCGCCCGTTCAAAAAGCGGACGAAATTTATCATTGTTAAATTGTGGCGGGATCTTTTTAAATTTCCCCATATTGGCCAACAGAAATAAATACTTGTCAAAATCATCGGTCAAGGCGTCAATCTTCTTCGTGAATTTAGGCAATTGAATAATAATCATTGACCTGTGGTCAGGGCCCTTGCCGTTTGAGTGCGTAAACGCTTCCCTGATATCTACAACACAGGGCTCATCGTCAAAAAGAACAAAATTAATAATCGCGATGCCGATAAACGGACCAACATCAAATTTATCATCGCTGCCTTTTCGAACAGATGCCACCTCCCTGCGTGATACATAGAAACTCAACCGGTTAAGCATAAATTTAAAGTACCACTTCTGCATCTCCATATTAAAAGACCTGTTATTGCCGTCGATAAAATGCGTATCAAACAAGGCATCTCTTTCCAGTTTGGTTGTTCCAGGCATTTCATTATTTTTAAATTCCAGCAATTTGGCGGGCATCCTGGCCGTTTTATGTAAAATCGCATTCACCAGTCCCAGCATGTCATCTTTTGCCTCCTCCACACCAAAACCGATTTTAAAACCATAATCACTTAAAAAATCCACAAACCTGATCCCCAGCTCCCTGGAAGTCCTGCGAGGCCCCTTGGCTTTGTCACCGGATAATTTAGCAGATCTGTAGGCAGGCTTCGGCTCGCAGACTTTCCCGGCAAGCCTAAGGCAATCTTCATCAATAGTATAACGCTTCATTCTTGTTTTTTTAAATATAAAAAAATGAATTTAGTATCAGCAAATCAATGTTGACTACTGCCACTTCAAAAACAGGATCTTAAGCGTCATTGATATCAGTGCAGCGTCAAGCAAACAATCTGGCAAGGCAACGAGGGTTCAAAGATAAACATTCCAGTTATTTCAGCAAAAGAAAAGGAGAAAAAAAACAGAAGAAATCAAAAATAAAGGAATAAAATTCCCCTGAAAAAATTTGGCTATTAAATTTTTTGTACCGCACCCTCTGAAACGCAGGACACATCAGTGGTATGAGTTTATATTATATATCTAAAAAGATCAATTTAAGGTGTTAAAAAATGGGGTATTTTAGACAGGCCTGTCAGTAAATATTAGAAGACAGGCACCCAAGGTCATTTTACCCAATCAGGCAAATAAATTCAGCCCCCTGTCACTTATTCAAACATGCCCGGCCCTCTATTTGTAGCGGTCCTCTTGTCATCAGGAAACTTTTCCGGCACGCCCCGGCAGTATGTTTGAGTTTTCTGCGATCTGCCACAATAGACAGGACGGCCCCTTTGGTCCCGTAAGAGAAAACCATATCGCAACTTTACCAGGCGCCTTTTGTATAGCAGTTACTAATCCTTGATTTGGGAGCTTAACGGATACCGCAGGTTTTTATATCCCGTTAAATCGACTTTTACACTGCCGACCACGATCGGGCTTTGTACACGAAGCGGGATGTGGTTCGCGTCATCACTGACCCAAACGGTCATTTTCTCCCCTCCTTTAAACATTTCTCCTTTAATAAGGAGGGGTTTAAATTTGATCGCATTAAATGTGCCGTAGCGTGTCTTTACCTTCTCCTTCCCTAAATAACGAATATAAAGATGATAAAGCTCATCACTTAAAAACATCTCAAAGGGAATTTTATCTCCTACTTTGTATTTGGAAAAATCAATGCTTCTGGCTGAGAAGACAGAGCTGACAACGTCCTGTACGCAATCCGGCACTTTAAACACCCCCTTATTGGTAACAGCCGTATTGGTTTGTTTATTAAATACAATATTCTCATTACGCTTATAGCTCCCCTCTCTGATCTTACGGATAAACTTCAGGGGCTGCATGGTCGCCGTATCAATATACGACTCATAATTGTCACGGACTTTAAAGATCCAGTCATAAGAGGAGTTGGACTTGCCAACGGCTGCCACGTGATATACGGGCCGGTTATTCAAATGTGTCAGGCTTGTTTTTACAGTAGCGTTCCCGGCATTCACATAAATACCCGCCACCGAGTAATAAACAGTCAGCGTAAACTCTTCCCCCGCCTTAAATGAGGTGTTTTTCAGATGACACATGGAACCGTCACCTGGCGCTGCGGGCTTAAAGGCAAAGCACATTATAATCAATCCCATTATCCAAAATTTTTTCATGCTCGCTTCGTTTTTGGTATCCTATTCAGTTTTCTTTGCTTTGATCTCTGTTCGCTTAAATATTCTCAAACTTAATACAAACAAACTTCCTACCAAAGCAGGAATGATTAAATTAATGAGCCAGATAAAACCGGCCGCACTGACAATACCTAAAGTATTGCTGCTGAAAAGGCCAAAGACCTTAATACTGATCTCGCCTCTTACGCCCAGTTCCGCTATCGGGATGGTCGGTACAATAGCTATCAGTAAAAATAAGATACTTACCGACCAAATTGCCTCTTTTAATGGCATCATTACGTTAAAAAGGTAAAACATTAATACGTATTGAGCAATAAAAACTGAATACCGGCAAAATGCCAGCAACAGCACCCGTAATAATAATTTCCTGTCAAACTCCTTTAAGCTGTCAATTAACAGCCGGTGCTTATAGACAAAAGGAATTTTTTCAAACCAGTTAACAAATAAGGAAATTTTAAAATATAGCAGTAAAAAAAAGCCAATAAAGATAATGACGGCATAGACAAGCGCTTTGATCCAGAAACGGGTCAGCCCTGTATTGGCAAGACCGGCAGAAGGAACGTAATGCATCATAAACTCCAGGCCGATCACGCCGATCACCAGGGTAACAATCACCTGGCTCAGGCTGCCCATAAAACTGACGGCCACAGACTTCAGGCGGTTCCCCTCCTGCATATAGAGCATCCTGCCCAGGTACTCCCCCATTCCGTTAGGAATAAACAAGGAGAAGGAAAGTCCGGATAATACAGCCTTAAAACCGGTCATGAGGGTGACTTTCTGTACCGGCCGTATCAACAGCTGCCACTTGCGCGCTTCCAGGCTCCAGTTGACCACCATCAGCGCCAACATCAACACCAGCAAATAGGCGTGAGAACTGAATGTCTCTTTAATGATATCCCATGACTTTGGAAGATTGGGCTGCTTTTGAAGCTTATTATATATAGAGCAGGCCAGCACGACAAATAGAATCGGACCAACCACATAGTTTAATATTTTTTTCCAGTTTTGTTTGCGCATGTATGCAGATCTTATGGCAAAATTCCGTCATTTATCGCACAAATTGCTGATTATCTATGTTTTTATATATATTTTGGGGCGCTTTTTTATGAGAACAGGCTGGCGGATGGCGCTTATAAGCTTCTATCATTAGGCTTTTGCGGTAATTACGCCTGTTTTGGGCGCAGACTACCAAAAACTTAGTATTTTTGTTCAAAATAGTAGCATAGGACTCCCTTGTTCTTTATCCATTATCCGATGACCAGCAATAACGGCAATAAAATCACTAATAATACAAATCCGCCGACCACTATTATGGCCATTGACCCGGGCTCTATAAAAATGGGCTGGGCTGTTATAAAGGCCGGCAGCGGTCAGCCGGAATTAATCGCTATGGGTACGCTGCTGCTTTCATCTTATAAAGACATATATCAACGACTGGAAAAAATCCATACGACGGTAGGGCAGCTCATTGAGATCCATCAGCCGGGCTGTTTTGCCATTGAGGCACCTTTTTTCGGGAAAAATGTCCAGAGTATGCTAAAACTGGGCCGTGCCCAGGGTGTGGCGATCGCGGCCGCCATGCAGCACGCCATTGGGGTGACAGAATACTCACCCAAGAAGGTAAAGCAATCCGTCACGGGTAACGGGAATGCCAGCAAAGAACAAGTCTGGAAAATGTTACAGCAAATCTTTACCGTTGAGCATTCTCCCAAATACTTTGACGCCTCTGACGCGCTGGCCGTAGCGCTTTGTCATCATTACCAGAGCCGCTTTCTTCCGGGCAGAAAGAAGGTTATGAAAAACTGGGAGGAGTTCCTCTCTAAAAACGAAGACCGGATCGTAAAGACCCGGCCTGCTTCAAAAAAATAATATCGTCAAATCAGTTAATATCCTCTGGAATTAACACCTTCCATATAATTAATAAAGGCTTTATTGACCACCCTGTTACCGCCCGGTGTCGGGTAGTTACCGGTAAAATACCAGTCTCCGGTATTGGTGGGACAACTGTCATGCAAGTCTTCAATGGTCTGATAAATGACTTCAACGGGGACATTGACATCTTCCGGCGTAATCAATTCCGCGATCTTATCCGAGATTTCTTCAGGGGTAAAGTCCGCATAAATACCTTTCACCGCATTTTCAGTATGCATCTGGCCGCTTTTCAGTAACTGCTGACATTTATTAAACACGTCCTGGATGACCTGTTCAGTCCCTCTGTCTTTATGGAGTGCCAGGGCTGCCCTGAAGGCCACAAAATCACCCATTCGGCTCATGTCAATGCCATAACAGTCCGGATAACGGATCTGCGGCGCAGAAGAAACGACAATGATCTTTTTAGGTTCTAACCGGGAGAGCATCCGGACGATACTTTCTTTCAGGGTGGTTCCCCGAACAATAGAATCATCAATGACGACCAGTGTATCCTCATTTTTTCTTACCGTTCCGTAAGTAATATCATAGACGTGCTGCACCATTTCATTACGGCCGGCATCGGCAGAAATAAAGGTCCGCATCTTCACGTCTTTAATGGCAATTTTCTCCTGGCGGATCTTACGGTTGACCATTTCTTCCAGCTTCGCCTCATCAAAATCCCCGTTCCAGCTCAGGATGCGCTGCACCTTGATCGTATTCAGATAGTCTTCCATTCCTTTTACCAGGCCGTAAAAGGCCACTTCTGCCGTATTGGGAATGTAAGAAAAAATTGTATTCTTAAGGTCGGCGTCGATCAGATCCAAAATGCGTTTACTTAAGTGATAACCCAAGGCGATTCTTTCCCGGTAGATCTTTTCATCACCACCCCGGCTAAAGTATATCCTTTCAAAACTGCAGGCCCTGCGCTCTTTCGGCTCCAGGATCTGCTCCACCTGATGATGGCCTTTCTCATCTACGATCAGCGCCATGCCCGGCATCAGCTCTTTGACCGCATTCTCGCCCACATTGAAGGTCGTTCTGATGGAAGCCCTTTCACTGGCCGCGACCACGACTTCATCGTCTGCATAGTAATAAGCCGGACGAATGCCATGCTCGTCACGCAAAACAAAGCTTTTGCCGTTGCCGATCAGGCCACTGACAGTATACCCTCCGTCAAAAAGGCTTGCTGCCTGTTTCAGGATATGTGCAACATTGATATTATTGCCGGTCTGCTCTGCCTCTTTTACCAGGAAATGATGTACCACTTCCATCATGGCAGCCAGATCACTTTGTTTTTGGAAAGTACCCGGTTCCATGCCAATGAATTCAAACAACTCTTTGGTGTTGACCAGGTTAAAGTTTCCGGCCATCGCCATATTGGTCGCCTTATTCAGGCTGCGTTTGATGAAAGGATGGCAGAACTCAACATCATTTCTTCCCTGGGTACCGTAACGCAGATGCCCTAACAAAAGTTCGCCCAGCATCGGCACATGACCTTTCATGATTTCCGGCTGGGACTGTATTTCCGGGAGATATTTTTCCAGATCGCTGATCTGCTCGCCGATCTGGGAGAAAATATCCGATATCGGCTGTCTGGCATTGCTACGCAGGCGGTGTAAAAACTCATAGCCGTTCTCCACATCCAGTTTCACGGTGGCTACACCGGCACCATCCTGGCCGCGATTGTGCTGCTTTTCCATCAACAAGTATAACTTATTGAGGCCGTAGGAGACTGTTCCGTATTTTTCTAAATAGAAGGAAAGTGGCTTTTTCAAACGGATATAAGCCAATCCGCATTCGTGTTTTATTGCGTCACTCATTGGATAGAAATAGAAAGTGCAAAGTTACACTAAGTATTTATCTTAAAAAAGAAATCGGGGCCGCGGTTAGGACCGTCCGGTCAAAATGAACTTATTTTACCGTTTTATTGATTTCCCGCGGCCTTGCCGGAAGCTGAATTACAGACGCTTAGTAAAAATGCGTGAGACCGGACACTGAAGATGCGCTGGCTTTATTAACAAATTAGCGGCAAATGACGCACCCTAATTTAGTGTCGGAACCGATCTTACCTTACGGCTGCAACTTTTCCGCCAGCCAAAGGAATTCCGCCACAAAGTTGTCAATGCTGGACTGGAAAACCTCCGCCAGCAACTTCCCTGAAGCGTCAAATTTCTTATCCACTTCCCCGATAACCAGCATTTGGGCGGAAGGCACCCCGAACAGTGCCAGGGAAAAATGCTGCAGGTCCATCGCTGCCCGGATGCCCCCTAAAGCACCATTGGAGGCGGTGACCAGGCCAAAGGCCTTATGGTGCTGTTTGGGGAAGTGTCCAAACCAGTTCACCAGTGAGGGCGCCATTGTCCCGTTGTATTCCGGCGTTACCACAATGAAAGCATTTGCGGCAAACATTCTTTCAGCCAGCGGTTTGATTTTTTCGGGCGCATGATCCGGCGTAAAATATACTTTATCAATAAAAGGCAAGGGGTACTCTTTTAAGTCGATCAGCCCGATATCATGACCGGTCGCAACTTCCTTTAAATGCGCCTGGAGGTATTTAGCAGCCCTCAGTGTAATACTTTCCAGCCGTGCGCTACCAGATACAATTTCTATATGCATTATAAATTTTTTAGTGCGTTGTCTTACTATCCGGGCAGCGTGCTGGCTATGGTCTCCTGTTCCAGCTGCCGGACGCAAGACGCAACTTTAGGCGCAAAGCTACATATAGTTTAGCGTTTACCCACCCAGATCACCTCATAATTCAGTGACCTGCACCTGAAAAGCACATTAAAGAAGGCCACTTGCTTTATTTTTTGAAAGGGCCTTCCACCGGATGTAAAAACAGTAAATTTATCAAAAAGGAGGGCCACGCCCGGCGCCTGCTGCTGTTCTATCATCCGCTACCCTGACAAATACTCAATACAACAACCGGTATGGCTGCGAAAATCTTTTCAGATAATGATTTGAATTAAAAGAAAAATGGCGGAATTTTGTTCTCTCAAAACTTACGACCATTCCTTAGGAATGGAAATTTTTATGTAAGTCTCTTAGGTTAGTTTTAAAAAAAAATTATCTTTAGCCCTATGTTTGATTGACAATGGCGCGCAAACAGGCATAGATACTAACGAATCTATTCATTAAACAAATTTTTAAACGACTCTATTAAACAAAATCGGATGAAATTAACGCTTGGCTTTAGCCCCTGTCCTAATGATACCTTTATTTTTGAGGCATTGATTAAGCAGAAATTTGATGTAGAAGGTTTTGAGTTTGATGTTCATCTCGAAGATGTACAAACCCTGAACCAGTGGGCAATGGAAGGAAAATTGGATGTGACAAAGGTCAGCTACGGCGTATTGCCATTTATTAATAAGGACTATTATGTGATGTCAAGCGGCGGCGCGATCGGTAACGGATGCGGCCCGCTGCTGATCAGCAAGGGCGAGGTTACCGATGAGCAGATTAATAACAGCACGATTGCCATTCCGGGTGAAAACACCACTGCACACCTTCTTTTCTCTCTCGCTTATCCTAACGCTACAAATAAAGTATTCAAAGTCTTTAATGAAATTGAGCCTTTTGTGCAGCAAGGAAACGGGCTGGGTGTGATTATCCATGAAAACCGCTTCACCTACGAAGAGAAAGGCTTACATAAAGTAGTAGACCTGGGCGATTACTGGGAACAGAAAACCGGCTCTCCGATTCCCCTTGGCGGCATTGTGGGTAAACGCGCTTTACCGCCCTCCACCCTAAAGAAACTGGATAGTCTGATCCGCCACAGTATTGAGTATGCCTACGTCAACAAATACAAAGATCAGTTACCTGATTATGTAAAAGAACATGCCCAGGAAATGAGTGAAGACGTTATGCTGCAACACATTAATCTATATGTGAACAGCTTTAGCTTCAAGTTAGGCAAGACTGGCCGCGATGCCGTCAGAAACCTGATGAAAGTATTTAAAGAGCTTCACCCTGAGTCCAATATCGGCGATCAGGAAATCTTTGCGACCAAAGTATATTAGTTAAAAATTAATCATGCCCCATGCAGATCCTGGAACTGATAAAGACCTTACAGGAGGTGGCCCCTGCCGCCTATCAGGAATCTTATGACAATGCCGGCCTGTTGACTGGCAATGCAGCCTGGGAATTGACTGGCGTACTGGTAACGCTGGACTGTTTAGAACAGACGATTGAAGAAGCGGTTCATAAAGGCTGTAACCTCGTGGTCGCCCATCATCCTATTTTATTCAAGGCGACCAGGCAGCTCACCGGAAGCGATTACATTCAAAGAACGCTGATCAGAGCCATTAAGGCGGATGTAGCGATATATGCGGTACATACAAACCTGGATAATGTTTTAACCGGGGTCAATAAAAAAATAGCAGACCTTCTTGGTCTTGAAAATCAGCGTATCCTGGCACCTAAGTCTGGCATGCTCAGTAGTCTGGTGACATTTGTCCCTGCCCCTGACGCCGAAAAAGTGCGCCAGGCGCTCTTTCGGGCCGGCGGCGGCATGATTGGTAAATACAGGGATTGTGCGTTCAGCACTTCCGGCACCGGCACCTTCAGGCCGCAGCAGGGTGCCAGTCCTGCAATCGGTACCATAGGAGAAACGCAAAGCGTTGCAGAACAGCGGATTGAGCTTATTTTCCCCAGTCATTTACAACAAAAGCTGGTACAGGCACTTATCAAAGCGCATCCCTATGAGGAGGTCGCCTACTATATACAGCCTTTATCCAATTCTTATGCGGAGGTGGGGAGCGGCATGATGGGCCGGCTTCCGCAGGCAATTGATTTTCAATTGTTTTTTGAGAACATTAAAAAGCTGTTTGGGATAAAGGTCATCCGCCACACGGCGCTGCCAAAGGAAAACAAAAAGGTGCAGACAGTGGCACTATGCGGGGGCGCCGGCAGTTTTTTGACCAAGACGGCCATAGCGGCCGGAGCGGATATCTATATAACCGCCGATGTTAAATATCATGAATTCTTCGATGCAGATAACCAGATCGTTCTGGCAGATATCGGGCATTTTGAGAGCGAGCAGTATACCATAGAATTATTATTTGACATTTTGGCGCAAAAATTTCCTACCTTTGCCATCTTAAAATCGGAATATTGTACCAATCCGGTTTTGTATTATATTTAAAAGCTGAAAGAAATATGGCTATCGTTAAAGACTTCTCTGTTGAGGAAAAATTAGTTGAGCTGGCAAAGTTGCAAAAACTGGACAGCAAATTGGACCAGATCCAGATCCTGAAAGGCGAGCTTCCCATGGAAGTAAGCGACCTGGAAGACGAACTGACGGGCCTCACCAACAGAAAAAACAGAGTTGAAGAAGAGATCAATGGTATCTCTGAATATATAGAGCAAAAAAAGGCGATCATTAAAGACGCTGAAGCACTGGCTATTAAATACGAAAAGCAGAGCGAAAACGTAAAAAATAACCGTGAGTTTGAGGCGATCAATAAAGAAATTGAACTGCAGCAGCTGGAAGGCAAACTGGCCGAAAAGCATATTCGTGACGCCAATATTGAATTGACACAGAAAATCGAGGCCCTCGAGGATGTGAAAAAGAAAATAGACGGCAAAGACGCGGTGCTTAAGACCAAAAAAGAAGAGTTAGGCAAGATCATCGCTGAGACTGAAAAAGAAGAGAAAGCATATCAGGCTAAAATCGATAAAGCCAGAGAAGATATTGAAGACAGATTGTTATATTCATACGATCGTATCCGTAAAAACTTCCGTAACGGACTGGCAGTGGTACCTGTTGAAAGAGATGCCTGCGGCGGTTGTTTCAATGCGATCCCTCCTCAAAAACAAAGTGAGATCCGGCAACGCAAAAAAGTATTGGTTTGCGAAAACTGTGGCCGCATCCTGATCGATGAAGAGCTCTCTGATGCCATTCAGATTGATTAATAAGCGCTCCCGGCTACTCTCTAAAGCAAAATAACTAAATAACCCGCTTCAGTTCATTGAAGCGGGTTATTTAGTTATTTTCTATTTGTCTTTGCTTTTTATACTGATATTGATCCGGACTAAATTAAATGGCCCCTTGTTCCGCACCACTATCTAACCACTGTTTAATCCCTTGAGTGGTAATGGACTTCGGCCTTTCCAGCGGGAAGCCCAGCGCCCTGGACCAGCACATGTTCGCCATGACGCCCAGCGCTCTGGAAACACCGAATAAAACCGTATAGAACTCATATTCTTTCATACCAAAATGTACAAGCAGGGCCCCGCTGTGTGCATCTACATTTGGCCATGGGTTTTTGATCTTACCGGTAGCGCCTAATACGTCGGGTACTGCTTCAAAGATATTCCAGACGGTCTGGACCATTTTATCCTCCGGCATATATTGTTTACCAAATTCCATCTGGGCCAGAAAGCGGGGATCGGTTCTGCGCAGCACGCCGTGTCCATATCCGGGAACCACCTTACCGGCGGCCAGGGTGTCTTTTGTATATTGAACGATCTGCTCCTTGGTGGGCAGATCAGAACCCAGCTTCTCCTGCATTTCCAGGATCCACTTAACGACCTCCTGGTTGGCCAGGCCATGCAAAGGGCCTGCCAGGCCGTTCATGCCTGCAGCAAAGCTCAGGTAGGGGTCACTTAAGGCAGAGCCTACTAAGTGGACGGTATGTGCAGAGACATTCCCTCCTTCATGATCCGCATGAATGGTGAGGTAAAGCCGCATTAATTTTAAGAAATCAGGATTGTCATAGCCCAACATCTGTGCAAAATTAGCCGCCCAGTCCAGGGACTTATCACTGTTTAGCGGCGCGCCGTTTCTGTATTTTCTATTGTAAACATAAGCCGCAATATAGGGAACGCGCGCAATCAAGTCAACCGCATCTTCAAAAATAGGATCCCAGTACTCTTTCTTGTTGATCCCCTCGGAATAGGCCTTGGCAAATTTACTTTCCGTTTGCAGGGCCATAATGCCGGTAACGAACTGCGTCATGGGATGTGCGCTGATGGGTAATGCATCGATCGTTTTATAAACATGGTCGGGGATTTCGCTGCGCCTGGCAAACTGCTCAGAGATCTCTTTTACGTCCTCTTTAGTGGGAAGCTCTCCGATCAGCATCAGGTAGAATAAGCCTTCCGGCAGCGGCTCGCTGCCCTGATCTGCTTTGGGGAGTTTCTCACGGAGCTCAGGGATCGTGAATCCCCTGAACTTAATGCCTTCTAAAGGGTCCAGCAGGCTGACTTCACTGACGATACTGGTAATACCCCTCATCCCCTGGTATAACTGAGCGACCGTAACGGTTTCAACAGGTGTTTGCCCGTTTGTCTTTAATAGGTCTTTTATTTCTGCTGCAGCTGCTTCTGCTTTGGCGTAGAATTTCTTTTTAATCTCAATCATCTTATCTTTTTTTCCATCATATTCGCTGCACCTTACTTAATATGTTCAAAAATGCACATATTAAATATTTTGCAAATCTATATCTTTTCGTATGCCGGAACCTCTTTTAAGAGGTCATCTACACTAATTTAAATGCAATTCAGGGGCGAGGGCCCCTGAATTGTATAAAGCTGCGTAAAGATACTTATTAGTCAGCCAAAATTCTAAAAAATATTCCAAACTTATCACAAATAACGGCTACTTGGGCGCTTTGCGGTACAAATAGATGGCTACAAGGGTAAATACAAAATTGGGCAGCCAGGCAGCCAGCATCGGCGTAAAATTCCCTTTTGTAGAAAAAATCGTTGAAAACCGGTCCATAACAATGAAGGTAGCCGCCATGACAAAACCCAGGGCCAGATGCGCCCCGCTTCCTCCTCTTACTTTTCTGCTGGACAGGATCACACCGATCATTGTAAGGATCAGCACAGAAAACGGCGTCGTAAAACGCCTGTAATATTCGATTTTAAAAGTATTAATGTCTTCACTGCCCCTGATCTCCTCTTGCTTGATATAGGTCTTGAGTTCTGGTGTAGTCATCTTTACCTCCGCGTAGTCATCATTTTTAAGGTTGCTGGGGTCAAAATTAAAACTGACCTTTTTATCATTGCTGGCAGTAACGGTTTCCTGCATGCCATTGATCGTTCTCTCGACAACCTGGCTGAGATTCCAGTGCGGGCCTCCGGTTGTGTCCCATCTGATGGTGCCAGCCCTCAGGTTATATACCAATTCATTGTTTTTGATCCGATTCATGAAAAAAGGACCCCCGCTCTTGGTTTCTGCGTTAAAATTGCGGATACCTGCATAACTAAAGGAATCTAGTTTAAAATATAAAAGCGGATCTTTTTTGGTCAGTTTAGCATAATTGGAATTCCCGTGCACGTAAACATCTTCGAAATAAGTTCTTTTCACCTCCGCTTTGGGCACCACAAAGGAAGCCGCAAAGCCCAGTAACAGAGCAAGGGCAACACCCGTTACCATGTATGGCCTTAAAAAACGCCTGAAGCTGGTACCGCTGGCCAGAATCGCTACAATTTCACTTCTGCCTGCCATCTTCGAGGTAAAGAATATGACGGCTATAAACACAAAGAGCGGAAAAAGTAAGGCAATAATATGGGGAATAAATGAAAAATAGTAATCTGTAATGATCTTATATAAAGACCATCCGCTCTGCACAAAATTGTCCGTTTTCTCACCTACGTCGATCACCACGGAAATTATGGTGAACAGGAAGATAGAGAAGAAAAAGGTTTTCAGAAATTTGCTTATGATATACCAGTCAATTTTCTTCATACTGATGGCTACAAAGTAAAAACAATTTAGGCAGTTCTATTACAATTTTAGGGAATATTGGCGAATCTCTCCCAGGTACCCGCGCAAAATAAAGATTTGGCCGCCCCGTTTGCGTTCCGTCTGACTCAGTATGGAACAGTCCTTGTTCTTTTAATCTATCAGGTGGCGGGAATGTCCCCGCTTCTCATCTTTAATTGGTAAACATCATGTGGTTATTAGGTATAGCAGTTATTATTATTGCAGCAGCGATCGTTGTTAATCTTTTGGTTAAATGGCTGAACCGCAGGCAGAAAAAACCTCCTGTCCCTGACTGGGATCAAAAAGACAGTGCAGCCCATGACACAAATTTCAACAGGGAATAAAGCAGCAAATGCACCCCGGATTGACGCTTTTTATCCCTGGGCGCCTCCCGGCGGTCTCAGGTAGGAGGAGAGGTATTGATTTTAGCGTTGCTGCCCGTACGCAGCCAGCGGCCAGCCCGGAACTGTATCTATGCCATAGCAGAGCGGCTTATAGCCGGGCTTTCAGATATTTTTTTCCATAATAAAATCCTCCATAAGGAACCCATTTCCAATCGGAATATCCCGGCTTTCCTCCACTTTAAAGCCGATATGCTCATAAAACTTAACGGCTTTATTGTCCCTGTTCACGTGCAACAGCAGCCTTTTATCGCCCTTATTTTCCGCAATCCGGGCAATATGTGCTATAACAGACCTCCCTACACCCATGCCTTGGGTATCTGGTAAAACATAAATTTTGTGAATCTTTGTTTTTTTCAGGTCTTGGTAATTCAGTTCGAAAGATGCGTATCCCACATAGATACCGTTTTGCTGTGCCAGGACAAAATGATGTCCTTCTTTTTCCATCTGGGTGGTCAAAGATGCGGTTGAATACATCATGTTCAGCATATAGTCTATCTGCTCCTTTGATAAGAGGTCGCCAAAAGTTGCAGGCCAGCTTTGATAGGCAATTTGTTGGATTATATGGATATCAGAGGTGCAGGCAGGGGTAATGTCCATCATTTTTTTCAATTTTTAAGGGTTAACTCTTTTCTGATCCTGCTTAATGACTGCGGGGTTATTTTGAGGTACGAGGCAATATACTGTTGAGGCACTTGCCGGGCCAGTACCGGCTCACGCCGGACAAATTCAAGGTATTTCGTTTTCGCATTGCCGAAATTCAGAAAGTCGTTGTTTTTGATCTTGTTAAGGAGGGTGGCCTCCGTAATGCTTTTGAGGAAAATATAGAAATTAGGAATTTCATTGCTTAATTTTTCAATCACTGATTTGTGTATGACAAATAGTTCACAGGCCGTCACTGCCTGGAAGGCTTCCGTTGCCGGCTTTGCCATATAATAGCTTTCCAGGTCAACAAAAAACTGGTTTTCCCTGATAAAATGCTTGGTTACATCATTGCCTTCTGCGTCCAGCGTATAGACTCTGGCAATACCGGTTTCCACAAAGGCGATTTCACGGGCGATCTTGTCCGGCTTTTGAAAATGTTCCTCTGTTTTTAATTTCGAGTATCTGAAAAAAGAAGCGACCTCTATAATCTCTTCTTTATTAAGGATTCCCCCAAAACACAACACTGACTTTAGATTTTCCATGTCTTAGATGGTTTACTTAACTATATTTTTCTGAAAAAGGCTTTCCGCACAGGCTGTTACCGCTTCTTTAAGCGGGAGAGACGTCCAGTTCAATTCGCTTTTTGCCTTGCCAATGTAAGTTTTTCTTTTTATTCCCAGATCAAGCAAAACGGGCTTTAAAGAAGGCTCAAAAACAGAGAATAACCTGGCGGCAAAGTTGGGGAGCTCCCCGGCAGGGATCTTCCTGTCCGGGTAGTGAGCCCTGAGCAAAAGCGCAATTTCCTTAAATGTCAGATAACCCGACGATGCGATATATCTGTTACCTGCGGCATTTGGCATCTCCATCGCCCTGATCTGCAGATCAGCGACTGAACGTACATCTACTATATCAAAACCGATTTTAGGTAAAGCCGGCGCGCCCCCCTGTAAAATATTAACGACAATGTTGGCTGAAGTGCCAAAATCGTTTTCTAAAACCGGCCCCAGGATCGCCCCGGGTAACACAGTGGTCAGTTCCATTGCGGATTTATTTTGCTGCAGGAACGCCCAGGCCGCTTTTTCAGCAATGGTTTTGCTTCTTATATAAGGAGCTGTATCGCTTTTATTGGTCTCATCTGTCCAGTCGTTTTCCGTAAAAACGCGGCTTAGCTCATGCTTTGATTTACCGTAAGCCACAGCGGCCAAAGAAGAGGTCATCACCACCCTTTTTACGCCGTTATCTGCTGCCGATTTCAATATATTTAACGTCCCGTTTTTTGCCGGAGCAATCAGGTCGTTTTCGTTTTCAGGTAACCTTCTTGGAAAAGGAGAAGCAATATGCTGAACGTAGTCCATGTTTTTGGTCAGCTCATTCCAGACAGCGCTGTCACTCAGGTCGGCCTCGGCGAAACTCAGGTGATCAATATTGGATACGTGCTGCCCAATAACCGTCCGGATGGAGTCTATCCTTTCTTTGTTTCTTAATGTGCCCACCACTTTATACCCCCTGTTTAAGAGCTGGATTGCTGTATGGGATCCAAGAAATCCCGTTATGCCGGTTAATAATACGCTTTTGTGTTTCATCGTTTTTTTTACAAAGAACACATAACCCACTGGCACTGCCATTACCATTTGGTAAGAAATCAATGAGCAACCTGGATATTGGGCGAAACCAAGGGAAGCAACCCTCTGGGCAAACAGCCGGGTCGGTCCAGCTGTCTGATAACCCGGAAGGAACCCGGGCAAATAAACTGACACGATACACGCGTGTCGCGGGCGCTGGCCGCGAGATCCGTTTGGAACGTCGCCGGCAACAAAAGACACTTGCTTAAAAGTCCAGCGAGCAGTTCACCCACTCATTATCCAGCCGGGCCCCGTATTTTCTATAAAAATCCAAAGCAGGTGTATTCCAGTCCAGTGCCTGCCATACCATACCCCGGAAACCTTCATTTTTTGCGATATCGAGTAAGGCATCAAATAGTGCCTTGCCCAGCCCCTGACCCCGGTGCTGCTCACTGACCACCAGATCCTCCAGATATAATCTTTGCCCTTTCCACGTGGAATAACGGATATAATAGAGAGCCATTGCGATCAGTTTCCCCGAGGACTGTTCTTCTGCGACCAGTGACCACCAGACCGGCCGGGCGCCAAACCCGCTGTCTTCAAAATGTTGCAGGTCAACAGTCACCTCCTCAGGGGCCTTTTCGAAAAGGGCCAGTTCGTGGATCAGTTCCATCATTTGCGGGCAGTCTTCTTTAACAGCTTTGCGGATAATTGTCTTCATGGATCAGAATGTTAAATAGATCGAAAATCTGAGTAATTGCACACAAAAGTACTAAATCAGCTCAACAACCCACTGCGTTCTTCTGGTTATACCCAGGGTCAGCTCCCTGCCTTTAATACAAGAAAGCTGAACACTTTAACGCTTTTCAGCCCCTTGTTTACCCAAATAATCCGTTTATCTTTGTCAAAATTTTTAGAGATGGTTTATCTTACGCGTCTGGAACATTTTAACGCAGCGCATAAACTCTATAACCCCGGCTGGACAAAGGAGAAAAATGAAGCGGTATTTGGTCTCTGTGCGAATGAAAACTGGCACGGGCATAACTTTGAACTTTATGTGACGGTTAAAGGAACGCCGGATCCGGATACTGGTTTTCTGATGGACGTGAAGGCCCTGAGCCGGATCGTGAACGAACATGTGATCGAAGTTCTGGATCATAAGAACCTCAATATAGAAGTTCCTTTTCTACAAGGGAAAATGTGTACGACAGAAAACCTGGCGATGGCTATCTGGGATCAGATCCTGCCACATCTACCGCCCGGGGTTCGGTTACACAGTATTAAATTATACGAGACGCCTCGTATCTATGTAGAATATTTTGGTGAAAATCAGTAACAGCACAAATCTTCCTATGGGACAAGAAAAAGTTGCCGTCTTCAGAAAGGCCCATTTCAATGCAGCACATCGCCTTCATGTAGAAGGCTGGACAGAAAAAAAGAATGACACGGTTTTCGGCAAATGCAACAACCCTCATTTTCACGGGCATAACTACGAGTTGATCGTCAAAGTTACCGGGCCTGTAGACCCTGTGACCGGGTTTGTCGTGGATTTAAAATGGTTGAATGACGTTATCCAGCAGGAGATCATCCTGCGCTTTGATCACAAAAACCTGAATCTGGATACAGCAGAATTTAAATCACTGATCCCGACGGCAGAAAATATTGCCATCGTCATTTACAGACTCCTTCGGCAAAAAATAGATCTGGGACTCGAGCTGCAGGTACGCCTGTATGAGACGGAAAGGAATTTTGTAGAATTTCCGGTCGCCTAATCACTTTTGTAACTATATATATCTAACATTTTCCATATGGCATATACTAAACAAGAATCATACGATGAACAGGTAACAGAGGCCCTGGCCGGTCACTATAGGAGCGCGCTGGGCCTTTTAGGAGAGGATCCTGACAGAGAAGGACTGCTTAAAACGCCGGACAGACTGGCTAAAGCCATGCAGTACCTGACGCAGGGTTATCAGATGGATGCAGTAGAAATTTTAAACTCCGCCAAGTTCCATGAACCCATCAGTGAGATGGTCATCGTAAAAGATATTGAACTTTATAGCCTGTGTGAACACCATTTGCTTCCATTTATCGGAAAAGCACATGTCGCTTATATCCCCAACGGCTGGATTACCGGCCTGAGTAAGATCGCAAGGGTCGTCGATGTCTTCTCTCACAGGCTGCAGGTCCAGGAAAGGCTGACTGTTCAGATCCTGGAAGCCATCAAGGAGGCCTTAAACCCACTTGGAGTAGCAGTAGTAATTGAAGCAAAGCATCTTTGTATGATGATGCGTGGTGTCGCTAAACAAAATTCTTATACCACTACTTCTTCCTTTGACGGAGAGTTTGCAAATGACCGGACCAGAAGTGAGTTTATGAAACTTATCTCTGCCAATCTTCATTAAGACTAAACGACACTTTTCCATGTTGCCGTTTAATCAGGGGATTGCTATATCCTGATTCAGCGCAGCCATTAAAAACATTATAAACAGACACGGATGAAACACGCATTTGTATTTCCCGGACAGGGAGCTCAGTTCAGCGGAATGGGAAAAGCCCTGTATGAAGAAAATGACAAAGCCAGGGGCTATTTTGAGCAGGCAAACGGGATTCTTGGATTTCGGATTACGGACATCATGTTCAGCGGAACTGCAGAGGAATTAAAAGAGACCAAAGTGACCCAGCCAGCCGTCTTCCTGCATTCAGTGATCGCCTATAAGACCCTGGAAAACCCAAAACCGGATATGGTGGCAGGCCACTCTTTAGGTGAGTTCTCAGCGCTGGTAGCCAACGGGGTCCTGAGTTTCGAAGATGGCTTAAAACTCGTCAGCATCCGGGCACAGGCGATGCAGAAGGCCTGTGAGATCAACCCTTCCACCATGGCGGCGATCCTTGCATTACCGGATGAGAAAGTAGAAGAGATCTGTAAAGAAATAGAGGCCAGTTCAGGCGAGGTTGTTGTTGCCGCGAATTACAACTGTCCCGGTCAGCTGGTGATCAGCGGTTCATTAAAAGGTATAGATCTGGCTTGTGCGGCCTTAAAAGAAGCAGGAGCCAAAAGAGCTTTGGTGCTGCCTGTAGGGGGTGCCTTTCATTCTCCGCTCATGGAACCGGCGCGCGAGGAACTTGCCTCTGCCATTGAGGCCACAAGCTTCCACCGCCCTTCGGCGCCCGTGTATCAGAATATTACAGCCGCCGCAGTAACCGACGCATCTGCCATCAAGGCAAATCTGATCGCCCAACTGACCGGTGCCGTTAAATGGACACAGACTATTCAGCAAATGGTCGCAGACGGCGCGACTGATTTTACGGAATGCGGCCCTGGTAAAGTCCTGCAGGGGCTGATCGGAAAAATCAGCAAAGAATCTGTAACCGGTGGCATTCAATAATAGAGAAAGACGACCATTCTAATCTGCCGCCAGTTCTATAGGACTGGCGGCATTTTTTACGACTCATACATTTCCATCCTGAGTCTCATTTCTTCCACATCCAGTTCTCTTTCAATTTTCTTTAAGATCGATTCACTGGCAGATCCTGCAATATGCATCTGCTGTACCGAGTCACGTTCTACCTCCAGCAAGTCTAATTGTACTTTAGTATACTCATTAAAAACCTGACTGGAAAGGGTTTTTCCCTGCCCGAAGTAGTTTGAGGGCAGCGCCGTTTTCTGTAAACGGTTATACTTTACTTCATATTTGCTTTTAATATTATTCAACAGCTCGTCTGGCAATAACGCATATTCTTCCTCGATCTTATTAATCGCGTTAGAAACAATTTTGGTGCGCACTTCATATTCCTGTGCGACGACGGAATAGGGTTCCAGCTTCATCAGCCTGATCAGCCAGGGCAGCGTAAGCCCCAACAATACCAGTGTGGTCAGGATCACGCAAAAAGTAAGAAATATCAGCAGGTTCCTGTGCGGAAACAAATGACTGCCCGCAAAGCTGAGCGGCAGCGCCATTGCGGCGGCCATCGACACGATCCCCCGCATCCCCGACCACCCAAATACGACAAGGTTTTTTCTTTCATATCCTCTGTCACCATAAATACTGCGGCCTACTTTCTCCGGCCAGAGCAGAGAAGGCAGGATCCACACGAAACGGATCAAAATGACCAAAAGGCTGATCGTTACACCGTAGGCGATCAGGCGCTCTTTGGAATAATCCCCCAATCCCTCAGAAACAGTCCTTAACTGGAGGCCGATCAAAATAAAAATCAGGCCGTTTAAGACAAACATGATCACTTCCCATATCGCTTCTGTCATGATCCTGCCCTGATGGGAAAACAGCTTGTTGGACCTGAATGACAGATACAGGCCGGTTGTTACCACGGCAAGCACCCCCGACGCGCCCAAATGCTCTGCTATCAGGTAAGAGGTATAGGGTGTTAAAAAGGTAAGCGTTACATCAACGACCGCATCACAACTGAATTTTTCATGAATGATCCGCATAATCAAAGCCACCCCGAAACCCACCGCTATACCAACAGCCGCCACATAAAGAAAATTGAGGCCGGCTTCCCACCAGGCAAACCCTGCCGTGGTAATCGCTGCCAGCGCATACCGATAGGCAATCAGGGCGCTCGCATCATTGATCAGGCTCTCGCCCTCTAATATCGTTAAAAGACCGGGATGCAGCCCCAGCCCTTTGGTAACAGCTGTTGCGGAGACCACATCAGGAGGCGAAATGATCGCACCCAGCAAAAAAGCAACCGGCCAGCCAAAGGAAGGAATGAGGTAATGTGCCACAACGGCGACTGCAACAGTGGTAAACAGCACAAGTCCGACAGCGGCCAGGCTGATAGGGCGGATGGCTGCCCGAAAGTCATGCCAGCTGGTATTCCAGGCGGCGGAATAAAGCAGCGGCGGCAGGAAAAGGAAAAATATAATATCCGGAGACACCTTAAGTGGCGGCAGTCCCGGTATTAGGGAAATAACGATCCCGAAAAGAACCAGCATAATGGGAAACGGAAAACTAAACTTTTTGCTGAGCAACCACAAAAAAGCAATGACGAAAAGCAAGATGATAATTAAGGAGATATTTTCCATTTTCTAAAATTACAGTAATTCAAAAAATCAGCGCCAAAATCTCCCAAAATTAATTCCCGGCGGCGGCTTAACACCTTCACAAAGTTCCTGAAAAACGAAAATCCCGGTTTATCTTCGCGCCATGGCTACATTGCAATTTAAGCTGGAGAAAAAAGACAGCGCCTCTAAAGCGCGGGCAGGCGTAATTACAACAGATCATGGTCAGATCATGACGCCGATCTTTATGCCTGTGGGCACGGTCGGCAGTGTCAAGGCAGTAAATCAACAAGAATTGGCCGATATTGTCCGGGCCCAGATCATCCTGGGCAATACCTATCACTTATATCTGAGACCCGGTACACAGATTCTGGAAAAAGCCGGCGGTCTTCATAAATTTAACGGTTGGGAGCATCCGATCCTGACCGACAGCGGTGGTTATCAGGTGTTTTCTCTTGCAGGGACCCGTAAGATCAAGGAAGAAGGCGTTGTATTTCAGTCGCATATTGACGGCAGCCGCCACCTTTTCTCACCAGAAAAAGTAATGGATATCCAACGCAGCATCGGTGCAGATATCATCATGGCCTTTGATGAATGCCCCCCGGCCGGCTGTGAATATGCCTATGCGCTTAAAAGCATGGAGCTTACCCACAGGTGGCTGGACAGATGCGTGAATCGTCTGGCAGAAACGCCCGATAAATATGGATACACGCAGAACTTATTTCCTATTGTACAGGGAAGTACTTTCAAAGACCTGAGGACCGCCTCAGCAGAATATATTGCATCCAAAGGGGCCGCCGGTAACGCCATTGGCGGGCTATCTGTTGGCGAACCAGAGGACCAGATGTATGAATTCACAGAACTCTGCTGCAATATATTACCCCAGGATAAGCCCCGCTATCTGATGGGCGTAGGTACCCCCTGGAATATCCTGGAAGGCATAGCGCTGGGCGTGGATATGTTTGATTGCGTTATGCCGACCAGAAATGGCCGTAACGGAATGCTTTTTACGACAAGTGGCGTTATTAATATAAAAAATAAGAAATGGGAGGCGGATTTCTCTCCCATCGATGATGGATTTGCCTGTATGACAAGTAATTATTACAGCAAAGCCTACCTCAGACACCTGTTTGTTGCTAAAGAGCTTTTAGCTGGCCAGCTGGCCAGCCTACAGAACCTGGCATTTTATCTCTGGTTGGTAGGGCAGGCAAGGGAGCATATTATTCAAGGTGACTTTACTGACTGGAAAAATATGATGATTCCGAAGCTGAAAACAAGGTTATAACTCCTGTCGAGCAGCCTTAAGCGCTAAGGTTCGCCTGTTAAAAGGCCAATCCTACCGAAAAGGTGGGGTGTACTCTAAACCACGGGAATATAATTTCATCTTATACTGGTAAATTCGATTGGGAAGAAAAAAAATGCCTTTTTCCCATGGAAATTGATCACTATTTAAATTTAAAAAAGATGAAAAAAATACTCCTATTTGCCTTTAGCCTGTTTTTACTGGCAGGCGCGTCTCAGGCGCAAACAGCTGACACATCTGCAGCGACGCATCACCGGATGCAACGCCGCGGCAATCCAATGATGGGACCGGGTGGCGCCCTGGCTAAAAAACTGAATCTGACCGCAGACCAGCAAGCGAAGCTGAAAACCATCAATGAAGACTTCCGTAAACAGGGGGACGCCATTAAAAGCAACAGCCAGCTCACTGATGATCAAAAGAAAACCGCCTTTCGTGACCTTTTCAAAAAGAACCGGGAAGCGCAAAACGCGGTCTACACCGATGAGCAAAAAGAAATTATTAAAAAGGCAATGCAGGAACGCCGCCAGCAAAGAGGCGGCAGAAAGGGAAATCGTCCGGGCACTGACAAAGGGCAGCAGTAACCTGGAAATTTACATCTCGTGAACAAGTGTGATTATAAGCTGAAACTCAGATTATTAATCATAACATAATTATTAATGCTTCCAGCTAATAGTTGTAAGGGCGGTGCAAAACTCAATCTATTTTGAGGATTGCACCGCTTTTTCTATTTTTACAAGTAAAATAAACCGTTCCTTCATGAAAAAGATCGCGGCTTTTTTAACGCTTTTTATGCTGATACTCTGTGCGACCAGTTTTGCACAAAAACATAAAAAGCGCAAAAAAGATAAATCAAATGCGCCGACAGAAGCCCAGTTGATGGCCTTTAAAACCAGTTACACGAAGTTATTGGGAGATTCTTTACAGATTCCACGTGAAAAACGGGATACTGTAGCTGCTTTGCAAATCCAGTTTTTACTGAAAAGAATGAAAGTGACTGATGACAAAACCCTTACTAAAGAAGATAAGGAAGTTCGCTACGGTATGCTGGAAAACGATAAATATATGCATCTGGGAGCCCTTTTGTCTATGGACGAGCTGCAGCGGCTGGAGGCTTTCGAGGCGCGTCAGAAAAAACGCCAGGACGAGATGGAAAAAGAGCGGCAGGAGCAATATAACCAACAGGCAGAGCAACGGCGTAATTATAATCGCGGCTATAACAGAGGCTATGGGGGGTATGGTGGCGGCTACTATGGCTACTAACCAAAGCCTATACAACCGAATAATTGCAAAGAGCCGGTAAAATAAAACCGGCTCTTTGTCGTTTTTATAGTACTTCAGCCTTATAATAAGGTAAACAGAAAAATAAAAATAGCGAAACAAATGAAGCGTATTCTTGTATTTACTGCGGTATCTCTTATCAGCATTATTACCATTCCCTCCGCTAATGCACAGTTTATACGTGACAATGCCTTCCACCTGCCGATGGTGGCCGGGGAGGTGGCCTTTATGCAAAACGACACGGCCACGGCGCTATATGCAGAAGACTTTTATCCCATAGCCAAAGCCTGGATTGAGCAAAATTATCCGACCGCTAAAATCAACAAAGAAAAACAAGACGACAGCCAGCTCCAGGCACAGATCCAGTTCAAAATTGATGATCAGCATATCCAGGCGCCATTATATTATCAGGGTACCCTGACTGTCAAATGGAAAGATCAGGTTATCCAGGTTAAACTGGATAAACTTGCCTATACCCCGGGGCAGCCCAAGGGCAAATCCAGAAAAAATACCGGCACCCAGGAAGTTTCCTTTCAGGTCAGGCAACAAGTCAGGTCAGGAGCAGATAAACTCTATCCCCACACCTGGGACTCTCTTAATGAATATGGAGCAGCCATGCTGAAGGATTTTAGCGATTATATTCAAAAATCGGCAAAAGATATCCTGTAACGAGGCCTAAACGCCCTAAAATGGCCTTCTGCTCCGAGGTTTCATGGCAGCGGCCTCAACTATACCTGCATCGGCAAGACACCGGTATTTAGTTCTGAATAAGTTCCTTAAAAGAGAGCCATCTGAACGGCGATCCTCTTTCTCTGAAAATGTGGTCAACAATGGCTGGTAAAATCAGCGATAAGTCTTTACAGCCATGAGTTTGGAAGTGGTTCCTGACTTTGACACTGGGACACCCAAAAATTACATTAGAATAAATCTCCATTTATAAGTGGTTCGATTAATTTTTGCTTTGGGGTGATCAGCATCGTTTTGCTAAAGTAGGTTTTCGTTTT